>WNGA01000009.1_pt1 | contig 234770 bp, 239 predicted proteins | sample 5400061 | NCBI WGS metagenome assembly WNGA01 (sample SAMN13153366, study PRJNA577476) | soil metagenome | isolation source: 100 cm soil or saprolite under grassland replicate 2 | place: USA:California | collected 2016-06-15 | reverse complement strand
ACTCTCCCTCTGGCCGGCCCTCCGACCACGAGCTTCTCCATGTATGTGTCCGGCGCGTGGAGGAGACCGCCGGGTTCCGACACCGCGAGCGTTGCCAGCGCGTTCGCGCGACCCTTCGCGACAGGATTCGTGCCCTCGAGCGGATCGACGGCGATGTCCACCTCGGGGCCGTCACCGCGACCGACCTTCTCTCCGATGTAGAGCATCGGCGCTTCGTCGCGCTCGCCTTCTCCGATGACGATCTTGCCGTTGAACGCCACGTCATCCATCGCCTTGCGCATCGCTTCGACGGCGGCCTGGTCGGCTCCGTTGTTATCGCCGTGGCCCATCCAGTGCGCGGCGGCGATCGCGGCGGCTTCGGTGATGCGAACGAGCTCGAGGCTCGATGTGCGATCGGTGCTCGTCAGCTCAGGACGCATGGGCGGTAACCCTAGCCGCTTCGGTGTGGTCGCGCATGCGACGCGGCGACGCGCTCCGCGGCGGCTTCGATCCGCGGCAGCGGATCCCGCATCGCATCGTCGCGATCGGCATCACCGCTCGAGATCGCCTCCATCTGATCGACGCCCGCGTCGCGCATCGCCTCGTGTCCCGGCCCCAGTCCTCCCGCGATCGCCGCGACGGACACCCCACGTCGGCGAGCCGCCAGCGTGACCGCGTGCGTCAGCTTTCCGTACACGCTCTGGCCATCGATACGGCCCTCGCCGGTGATCACCAGGTCGACGCCGACGAGGCGCCGCTCGAACTCCACCGCGTCGAGCACGAGCGCCGAACCGGACACCAATCGCGCGTCAACGAACGCGATGAGTCCGGCGCCGAGCCCTCCAGCGGCGCCGGCCCCAGGCACGTCTCGGACGTTTCGGCCGACGAAGGCTTCGACGACATCGGCGTAGCGTGAGAGCGCTGCCTCGAGCTCGATGATGAGCGCGGGTGTCGCGCCCTTCTGGGGGCCGTAAACGGCGGTCGCGCCCTCCGGGCCGAGCAGCGGATTACGCACGTCGCAGGCGACATCGATGGCGGGCCGGATGAGACGAGGGTCCGTTTGCCCTTCGATCCGCCGGAGGCGGACGAGCGCCGCACCACCCTCGGGAAGGTCATGACCGTCACGATCGATGAACCGATAGCCGAACGCGCGCGCCATACCCGCGCCGCCGTCGTTCGTCGCGCTCCCGCCGATACCAACGACGATCCGCTGCGCGCCGGATGATGCCGCGGCGAGGATGAGCTCCCCCGTGCCACGCGTGGATGTGATGCGCGGATCCCGCTCGTCGTCGCGAAGTAGCGGTAGGCCGCTCGCCGCGGCCATCTCGACGACGGCGGTCTTGCGATCGCCAAGGACGCCCCATTCGGCGTCGATGTCGCGGCCAAGCGGGTCGTGCACGCGTGTTCGTCGAAGCTCGCCGCCGGTCGCGCGGACGAGCGCGTGCACCGTCCCCTCTCCGCCATCGGCGAGCGGCAGCTCGACGCATATCGCGCGCGGCCACGCGCGGCGCACTCCGCGCGCGATCGCGCCCGCCACAGCGACCGCATCGGCACTGCCTTTGAACGATTGGGGGGCGATCAGGACCCGGGGCGCGTCGCGCTCGGGCACATGGGAATGATAGGTAGAACGCGGACGTTCATCCGGCGTGCCGCCTAAACTCGACGAAGACGTGACGGTCACCACCGGGCCCGACGCGGGCTGTACCAGGCGCGCCCCCGCCGAGCTCTCTGGAGCGTGGTCCGAGATCGCCGCACGGCGATCGCCGCCCTGCATCTTCCTCACTCCGGAGTGGATCGCGGTGGCGCGCGCGCACGACACCGGCGAGCACATCACGCTTGCGGCCGGCGATCCAGCGTTCGGCATCGCGGCGCTGACGCGCGACGCGAACGGAACGCTCCGTTTCGCGGGCGGCGAGCTCACCGACGAGCAAGATGTCGTCGCACCGGATGGGCGCGAGGGTGACGTGGCGTCCGCGGCGATCCGCTGGATCGCCGCCGAGCGACCCGCGCGGGTCGTGCTGGAGTACGTCCCGGAGGACGCGCCGACCCTTGGGATCGCGGCGGCCGCGCTGCGCGCGGCGGGCTATCACGTCCAGCGCGCGCGCCTCGTCACGAGTCCGCGCCTCGCGCTTCCTGGCGATTTCGACTCGTACGTACGGGGGCTCGGCAAGAAGGAGCGCCACGAGCTCCGACGCAAGATCCGCCGGCTCGAAACGGTCGGCGATGCCTCGTTCCGTTGGGCGAGTGACGCCGAGCGCGGCGCCGTCATCGACCGGTTCTTCGCGCTCCATCGCCTCTCCCGCGGTGCGAAGGCGGACTTCATGACGCCCGCGGTCGAGCGATTCTTCCGGGACATCGCCGACGCGCTCGTGCCGCTCGATCGGCTACGGCTCGGTGTCCTGCGCGCGCACGGCGCGGACGCCGCGGTGCTCTTCACGTTCGCGTACCGCGGGACGCTCGCTCTCTACAACGCCGCCTACGATCCGGCGCTCGCGTCGCTCTCGCTCGGGATCGTGACTCATGCCTGGGCGGTGCGCGAGGCGATCGCCGAAGGCTTGGACACCTACGACCTCCTGCGCGGCGACGAGCCATACAAGTACGACCTCGGTGCGCACGATCGGTGGCTCGGCCGGCTCGAGGCGGTGCGTCCGTGACCCGTCGGATCGCGATGCTCTCGGTGCACGCGTGCCCGCTCGCGAAGCTAGGCGGCCGCGACTCGGGCGGCATGAACGTGTACGTCCGCGAGCTCGCGCGGACGCTCGGCCGCCGCGGGATCGAGGTCGACGTCTTCACCCGCTGGCGCGAGAAGTACGACCCGCGCATCCAGCAGCTGGGTGAGAACGCTCGTGTGATCCACATCGAATCCGGGCCGATCGGGTACTGGCCGAAGATGGCCGTGTACGACCATCTCGACGAGTTCACGACGAAGCTCGAAGAGCACGTCGCGGCGGAGGGGCGGTCGTACGACCTCATCCACTCGCATTACTGGTTGTCCGCGAGCGTCGCGCGGACGCTCGCGGCGCGCTGGTCGGTGCCCCGCATCCAGATGTTCCACACCTTGGGTCTCGTGAAGCGCGAGGTGATGGACGAGGACGTCGACGGAGAGAGCGACGTTCGCGTCGCGATCGAGCGCGAAGCGGTGCGCGATTCCGCCGCGGTGGTCGCCGCGAGCGAGATCGAGCTCGGCGAGCTTCGCGACCTCTATGGAGCGGACCGGTCGAAGGTGCGGATCATCCCGTGCGGCGTCGACCCGGATCTGTTCCGCCCGATCCGCCAGGCGGACGCCCGCGAGCGGCTCGGTCTGGATCAGTGCGAGCGCCTCGTCCTCTTCGTCGGACGCATCGAGCAGATCAAGGGCATCGACGTGCTGCTTCGTGCGCTCGGCTTGCTCTTCTTCCGGCGCCCTGACCTGCGCAACGACGTCTGCCTTCTCGTCGTCGGCGGCGCCCTCGACCCGAACGACGACGCGCCGGAGACCGAGAAGATCCAAGAGCTGCGGCGCCTCGTGCATCAACATCGGATGGAGGCGAACGTGAACTTCGTCGGCTCGCTGGATCAGCCGACCCTGGCGCTTTATTACGCGGCCGCGGATGTGTGCGCGGTCCCCTCGCTCACGGAATCGTTCGGTCTGGTCGCGCTGGAGGCGATGGCCTGCGGCACGCCGGTCGTCGGTACGCGTGTCGGCGGCCTGCAGACGCTGATCGAGCACGGGGAGTCGGGCCTTCTCGTTCCCGCCGGCGACTACCAGGCGCTCGCGGAGGCGATCGCCGAAGTCCTGACCGACCACCGTCTGCGGATGCACCTCGCGCACGGCGCCCGCGACCGCGCGGAGCACTTCACCTGGGAGAACGTCGGTCAGCAGATCACTGCCCTGTACGACAACGTGCTCGAGACGCGCGCGGTGAAGGTCTGAGCGTGGCCGACGCGTTCGAGGTCCCGAAACGAGCGATGGCGATCTTCGCGCACCCCGACGACGTGGATTTCGGCTGCTCGGGAACGCTCGCGGAGTGGATCGAGCGCGGCACTCACGTGACGTACTGCGTGATGACGAACGGCGACAAGGGCACGCACGACCCGAAGATGCCGCCGGAGACGCTGGCGCGGACCCGCGAGAAGGAACAGCGGGCCGCGGGTGCGGCCATCGGCGTCAAGGCGTTCGTGTTCCTCGGCCACCACGACGGCGAGCTCGAGCGAACGATGGAGCTTCGACGTGAGGTGTGTCGCGTGATCCGCGAGCACAAGCCCGACGTCGTGTTCACCAACGACCCTTGGAGCCACTATCAGTCGCATCCCGATCATCGTGTGGCGGGTTGGATCGCGCTCGATGGCGTCATCGCCGCGCGCGATCACCTGTTCTTTCCGGAGCAGCTGCGCGGACGGTTGAAGAAGCATCGCGTGAGCCGCGTGCTGCTCTTCGGGACGCGCGAGCCCAACATCTGGTTCGATATCAGCGGCACGCTCGACAAGAAGATCAGGGCGCTGCAGTCGCACGGATCCCAGCTCGGCGGCCGCTCGGAATTCCCGACGCGGATGCGCGCGTGGGCCAAGAACATCGGAGCCGCCTGGCAGCTTCCGGCCGCCGAGGCTTTTCGTTACCTGGAGTTGGCGTAGCGGGTCAGCTGCGTGTTCGGCGAGCCTCGGGCGCGGCTTCTCGGGCACCGGGGAAACCCGCGGGCCGCATCGGTCCGACGGAGGGCGCAGGTGGGAGATACGCGGACGTGCCGAAGCCGACGATCCGCTTCGCGAGCTCGCCGCCCGCCGCGAGCTCGTCCATCGCCGCGTCAAGATGTTCGCTGCGTACGACCCTCGATCCCCCGATGGCCGCCAGGAGCGCGGCCTTGCGCAACAGCTCTTTGATGTACGCGGGGCTCGCGCCGTCGGTGCGCTCGACGTAGCTGTCAAAGTCGACGCCTTCCAGGGTGAGGCCCCGCGCGTAGAGCTCGAGCAGACGGCGCCGGGCACCTGCGTCCGGAACAGGCAGCTCGACCACCAGGTCGACGCGGCCCGGACGCGCCGCGAGCGCCGGCTCGAGGATGTCAGGTCGATTCGTGGTGAGCACGAACAGCACGTCGGCATCGTCGGCGAGGCCGTCGAGCTGATTGAGCAGCTCGAACAGCAGCGGTTGCGTCGGCACGCCGGGCATCCCGCGTTCCTGGGCGATGAGATCGACATCCTCAACGACGACCGTCGCCGGCGCCAGCACCCGCGCGAACTGGCCAATCGTTCCGAGGCCACCCATACCGAGGCCCGTCACGATGATCAGCGTCCGACCCGTCATCTGCGTCGCGAGATACATGACCGTGAGCGTCTTGCCCGTACCGGGTGGACCGTAGAGGAGGATCCCGCGCTTCAACGATCGCTTCGCCGCGACCAGTGCCGCGGCGTGCTCGGAGAAGCGGACCGCGTGCTGCTCGATCCGCTCGAGCACGCCATCCGGAAGCACGATCTCGTCGCGCGCGATCTTGGGGAGCCGATGGAACTTCACGAGTGACTGGACGCCGAACTGGCCGCCTGGCGCGAGCGAGATGGCCTTGCCTCGGTAGATGTTGAGCTCCTTCGTCGCGGCGATGAGATCGCGAAGGAGCTCGGTGGCGGCGTCACGCCGCGCGCACGCCACTTCGACGCGCGCCCGTGTCCGCGGTCCCATCTCGAGGGTTGGCGGACCGACGACGAACACCGTCAATCGATCCTCGCCCGACGTCACGAAATACAGCCCGTACTGGACGCATGCGAGCGTGCGGTCGTCCTCGAGATGGAAGTTGACGTAATCGACGGGTCCTTCGGAGATCCGTCCCCACGGATTGCCGGGCGCGAGCAGATCGGAGAACGCGAATTGCTGCCAGCGCTTGTTCGGCGCCGAGATGCCCACGAGATCGGCGCTGCGACCGTTCGAGTACAGAACTTTGTCCAGGGCGACCTGGATGTTCGGATGCTCGTAGTTCTCGAAGTCCTCCGTCACGATGGGCATCCGGCCCGGATCGCCGCCGAGGTGCGTCCGCAGGCGCTCGATCAGCGGATTGGTCTCCTTCGCGGCCTCGGCATTCATCGCGTCGACGAAGCGTTTGAACGCGGCCCCGAACGCGCCAGGAGTCAGATCGTTCGGATCGGCCATCTAGTGCTTGAAGTGTCGACGCCCTGTGAACAGCATCGCCATGCGGTGCTTGTTCGCGGTGTCGATCATCATGGCGTCGCGGAGCGAGCCTCCGGGCTGGATGATCGCGGTGACGCCCGCGCGCGCGGCCACCTCGATGCCGTCGGGGAAGGGGAAGTAGGCGTCGGACGCCATCACCGCCAGGCGCGCGTTCTCGCCCGCCCTGCGGACCGCGACCTCCACCGCCACCACGCGCGAGAGCTGACCCGGACCGACGCCCACAGTGGCGAGGCTCTTCGCGAGAACGATGGCGTTCGAGGTCACGTGGCGGACGCAGCGCCACGCGAACAACAGGTCGGTCAGCTCCTCGAGCGTGGGCGTCCGTTCGGTGACGACCTTGAAGTTGCCTTCCTCGGTGACCGACTCGTCGGGCGTCTGCACCAGCAGTCCGCCGGCAACGCGCTTCAGGTCGAACGCGTGATCGTTGTTCCGCCTGAGGCGCCGACCGTCGACGAGCGCGTTCGGAACGGAGAGGATCTCGAGATTCTTGCGCCGCCGAAGGAGCGGCAGGGCGTCCTCTTCGTAGCCGGGCGCGATGATCGCCTCGTAGAAGGTGTCTTGCATGGCCTCGGCGAGCTCGCGCGTCACCTTGCGATTCGCGCCGACGATGCCGCCGAACGCGGAGACCGAGTCGCACATGAACGCGCGCTGGTACGACTTCGTGATCTCGCTGTCGGACGCGATGCCACAGGGATTCTGGTGCTTCACGATCGCGACGGTGGGCTGCGTGAAGTCCGAGACGATGCGCCACGCGGCGTTGATGTCGAGGACGTTGTTGAAGCTCGCGGCCCTGCCGTGGATCTGCTCCATCGAGACGATGGGCGCCTTCTCCTCGCCGCGGATCGCGTAGAACGCGGCTTGCTGATGCGGGTTCTCTCCGTAACGCAGGTCGCGGATCTTGCGCAGCGAGAGCGTCATCTCGTCGGGGAACAGGATCCCCGCCTCGCTCACGAACCGATTCGCGATCGTCGCGTCGTACGCCGCGGTATGCGAGAACGCCTCCGCGGCAAGAAGCCGACGCGTTTCGAGCGAGACGGACCCGCGCGAGCTCAGCTCGTCGAGGACCGCGACGTAGCGGCTTGGGTCGGAGATGACGACGACGTCTTGGTAGTTCTTCGCGGCGGCGCGCAGGAGGGTCGCGCCGCCGATGTCGATCTGGTCCTGAAGCTCGATTCCGCGCTTACCGCTCTCGGCCGCGCGCGCGAACGGATAGAGGTTCACCGCGACGAGATCGATCGGCTGGATCCCATCGCGTTCGAGCTCGGCGCGATGGCCCTCGTCGTCACGCCGCGCGAGGATGGCCGCATGGATGCGCGGGTGGAGCGTCTTCACGCGGCCGCCGAGCAGCGCCGGCGAACCGGTCTGCTCTTCCACGGCCTTCGCGTCGATGCCTTCCATCGCGAGCGCCGCGCGGGTTCCGTCGGTCGCGATCAGATCCCAACCAAGCTCACGAAGGCCGCGCGCGAACGCGACGAGACCGGTCGTATCAGAAACTGAGAGGAGAGCTCGCACGGTGTCCCCCTGTCCATGGTCACAAGGTGCGCGCCGAGCAGCGCCCGTAGTATAGCCAGGCCGTGATCTTCGACCCCGGTCACTTCGTTGACCGTTTTTTCTCGCCGTTCAATACCGAATCGCGCTTCTATTGGCCCGCCGTGTACGCGATCGTGCTCGCGCTCGTCACGAACATCGCTTGGTACAACTGGCGTCAACGCGGCGCGGTCTCGCCGGCCGAGAACACGCTCAAGGCGTGGGCATTCTGGACGAACGTCGTGTTCCTCATCGTTCTCACCGTCTGGCTCGCGGCGAAGGCGCCGTTCTGGATCTTCACGCTCACGATCGCGGTGAATCTCGCGATCCTGTCCCTCATCTACTGGTACGTGCTGCCCCCACAGGAAGCGGCATGGGAGCGCGAACGGCGCCGGCAGCGGTACTTTCCCCAGGCGGAGCGGCGCAAGAAACGGCGGCGGCGCTAGCTCATTCGGGCGCGCGCCAGGCGATCGCGAAGCCCTCGTAGCGAGGCTCACCGGTCAGATCGGTCCGCTCGACCTCTTCGACGCGCGCCGAGCGCGGACCGTGCTCGAGCCAGCGCGCCAGCTCGTCGAGACGCTGCGGCGCGCCCTCGGCGATGACCTCGACGCAGCCGTCGTCACGGTTCCATACGCGACCCGTGAGTTCTCGGGACGTCGCTTCGCGCGCGGTGACGGCGCGGAAGTTCACCCCCTGCACGATCCCGCGGACCACGAAGCGGACCCTCACCGCGGCTTGCGGCGGGCGAGCATCTCGTCGAGGCCAAGGGTATTCGCGATCACGCCGCGTGGCGACCATCCGCGGCGCGCGGTCGCGACCGCGAACTCCATCCAGTCGAGCTCCTCGACCGCGTGCGCGTCGGAGTTCGCGACGAGCGTGACCCCGCGGTCGACCGCCTTGTGCACCCAGACGTCGGGAAGGTCGAGCCGCTCAGGGCCCCCGTTGATCTCGATCCACGTGCCGGTCTCCGCGGCCGCGTCGATGACCGCGGCAAGATCGACCGCGTGCGGATCGCGGCGCTCGAGGAGCCTGCCGGTCGGATGCGACAGCGCGGTGACGAGAGGATGGCGCATCGCCCCCACCACACGCTTCGTCATATCGGCAGCGGTCTGCCCGAAGGCCGAGTGCACCGACGCGGTCACGATGTCGAGCTGCCGGAGGATGTCATCGGGATAATCGAGCGTGCCGTTCGCGCGGATGTCGACTTCCGTACCGACGAGGATCCGGAACGGCGCGAGCTCGACGTTGAGCTTTCGCGCCTCATCGACGCGCGCCGCGATGCGCTCCTGGTTCAGACCATTTGTCATGCCGAGTCCCGGCGAGTGATCGGTGATGGCCAAGTAGGCGTAGCCCTTGTCTCGCGCGCGTCTCGCCATCGCGGCGAGGGTGTCTCGTCCGTCGGTCCAGTTCGTGTGCGTATGCAGATCGCCGCGGATCTCGCCGTGCTCGACGAGGTTCGGGAGCGCGTGACCGAGCGCGGCATCGATCTCACCGTGGTCCTCTCGCAGCTCGGGCGCGATCCAATCCATCCCGAGCGTGCCGTAGATGTCCTCCTCGGTACGTGAGGCGATCTCCTGTCCCCGCTCTTCGGCGCCGACGCGGTACAGGCCGTACTCGTTGAGCAGGAGCTTCTTCTTGAGGGCGTGTCCGCGGAGCCGGACGTTGTGCTCCTTCGATCCGGTGAAGTAGAGGAGCGCGGCGCCCCACGAGTCGGTCGGCACGACGCGCAGGTCGATCTGGAGGCCGCGCGAAACGATGACCGACGATTTGGTCTCGCCGCGTGCGAGCACGCGCTCGACCGCGGGCGCTCGCACGAAGGCGGCCATGATCGGAGCCGAGTCGCTCGCGGCGACGAGCAGATCGACGTCGCCGATCGTCTCGCGATAGCGGCGAAGGCTTCCGGCGATGGAGACGCGCTCGATGCCCGTCTCCGCGCGCAGCCACTCGACCATCGTCGTCGCCGCGAGCCGCGCGTGATGAACGAGCGTGCGGCCGGTGCGCTGCTTCAGCGACGCGATCGACTTGAGGATGTTCTCCTCGGTCTTCGCCTGGATCTTCGGCAGCTCGCGCAGACGGTGCGCCTTCGCTGCCTCCTCGAGCTCGTCGACTGTCGTGATCTTCAGGTTGTCGTAGATGATCCGCGCGGTGGCCGGACCGACGCCGGGAACGCGGAGCAGAGTGATGAGACCCGCGGGGACCGCCGCCTTGAGCTCCTCGTGCCGCACCGATGTCCCCGTCGTGAGTAGCTGGGTGATCGCCTCGCTCACGGACGGCCCGACCTTGGGGATCTCGCCGAGGCGGCCTTCGCTCACGAGCGTCGCGACCGGTTCACGCAGATCGCGGATCGCGCGCGCGACCGCCCGGTACGTCACCGCGCGGAAGACATTCTCTCCCTTGAGCTCGAGCAGATCGCCGATCTCATCGAGGACCGCAGCGACACCTTCGTTGTCGAACGTGACGGCATCGCGGGGCACGAAAAGATGCTAGCGGGAACGCCCTCGTGCGAGCTCGAGGTAGTGGAAGGCCTGATCCACATCGCCACGCGCCCGCAGCTTGTGCGCATACTCGGCGGCGAAGCTCGAGAGATCAGGGCTGTCCCCTACCTCGGTCAGCATCTCGATGGCCTTGCGATAGGCACGGTCGCTCGCGCCAAACGCGCGAAGCGCATCCTGCGCGGCCCCGACGACGCGCAGCGCGTCGGCGCGCTGAACGGTATCCGCGGCGAGCGACCTCTCCGCGCGCCGCGCGATCCGCAGCGCTTCCTCCGCGTCGCCGGCCGACAGCGCGATGCGTGCGAGCACGACCTCCGCGATCGCGGCCATGCGCTCGTCTCGCGCCGTACGCGCCGCGGAAACGCACCGCTCCGCGAGCTCGCGCGCCGCGTCCGGCTCACCGCGCTCGAAGTGGATCGACGCGAGCGAATGCAGGACCTGCAGCTCGAACGTCGTGTCCGCAATGCGCGTAAAGAGATCAAGGGCGCGCTGGTAGTTGGCGATCGCCGAGTCAAGCTCGCCCGCGTCGTACAACGAGACCGCAACGCCCATGTAGCCCTGGGCCGCGACGCGGCGCTCTTCGATGCCGCTCGCGAGATCGAGGGCCGAGTTGTACGTCTGCATGGCCTTCGCCGTGCGGTTGAGCCGGCGGTACGCGGTCCCCAGCGCGACGAGGATGCGCGCGCGAAGCCGAGGATCCGCGACCTCGTGGCGCTCCATCGTGTCGCGCGCCGCCTCCAACGCTTCCGCGGCCGCCACGTGTTGAGACAGCTGGCCGTAGGCGAGACCTCGAAGGTGAAGAAGGTGCGCGACCTCACCCGCATCCGCCGCGGGATCGAGCAGCGACAGCGCCTCACCGATGCGGTCGAACGCGACCTCGCGATTGCCGCTGTTCAGGTCCGCCTGCGCGAGGAAGCGAAGGAGCGCGGCGCGCTCGCGCTTGGCGGGCGATGCCTCCAGCGCGGTCGTGACCTCGGCGCGCACGGCGCTCCAGTCGCGGCGCTCCGCGGCCGCCTGCGCCGCGAGCCGATGGAATTCAAGACGCTTCGAGGCGGCGAGCGGCTCGTCGCCGAGGAAGTAGTCGAGGCTCTTTCCGAGCCGAAGCGCGATGATCTGGAGCGAACGCACCGACGGGCGCACGAGACCCGATTCCACCTGACTGATGAAGCCCTTGGTAAGCTCCTCGCCTGCCAGTTGAGCTTGGCTGAGCCCTCGCTCGCGGCGCGCTTCGCGCATGCGACTGCCGAGCGTGGAGGGTGTCGCGCCGGTATCCGTGGTCGTCACGTCTCTCCTCTGCCACCGAACTGACAGGCAGGCGAGACGTTTCGCCTTGCACGGTCGTGTTCAGCGTTCGTAGACTCGTCGGAGCATATCGAACCCTATCGTGGGTGGGCAATCCCACGAACGGGGGATGGGGCGAGGAGGAGACAGAGATGAGACCGCTGACCCTGCGCATCGCACGGGCCGTCGCGGCCGCGCTGCTCCTGCTCGCGCTGAGCGGCAACGTTGCGTACGCGGACGACCCCGCTCCGCCGCCGACGGAGAGCGTTCCGGCCGATCCGGGCTACCCCGATCCCGCGGTTGCGCCAGCCGATCCCGCGCCCACGCCGAGCGTCCCGGCCGATCCGGGGTACGAGGACTAGCGCCCGCTCTCGCCTGCCTCCCCATACTGGGCGCATGCCAGCGACCTCGACCGACCGCCGCCAGTTGATCGACATTGACGGCAAGCTCTTCCTCTTCCAGCACGGCTACCGCTTCGGGAAGGTCACCTACATCACGCGAATGCCCCTCGAGAAGAGCATGACCGTGTTCGCCCCCGGACACCTATCGGCGAGCGGGGTCGAGAGCGTCGTGCGCGGCGACAATCCCTGGATGCTGGACTAGACCGGGCGGCCGGATGCGCGCCGTCGTCCAGCGCGTGCGCAAGGCGGCCGTGCGCGTCGGCGACGAGACCGTCGCTGAGGTCGGGCCGGGTCTCGCGGTGCTCCTGGGTGTGGCCGCCGACGATCGGCCGGAGGACGGGGAGCGGCTCGCGGCGAAGATCCTCGCGCTGCGTATCTTCGATGACGAGCGCGGCAAGCTCGACCGCACCATCGGTGATGTGCGGGGTGCGGTCCTCGTCGTTCCGCAGGTCACGCTCTACGGCGATGTCCGCCACGGCCGGCGCCCGGACTTCGCCGCCGCGGCGCCGCCCGATGTCGGACGGCGGTTGTTCGATGCGTTCTGCGGGGTCCTGCGTGGAAGCGACGTCGCGGTGTTCGCGGGCCGCTTCGGCGCGAGCATGCGCATCGATCTCGAGGCGGATGGTCCGGTGACGATCGTGGTCTCGACCGACGGTTGGGCGCAGGGCGACCTTGGACGACGAGGAGGGAACTGATGCCTCATCACATCACCGTCTTCGGCAGCACGTGGTGCAGCGACTGCAAGCGCGCGAAGCGATTCCTGGGTGACCAGCAGGTCGAGTACAAGTGGGTGGACGTGGAGCAGGACGCCGCGGGCCGCGCGTTCGTGGAGAAGGTCAACGACGGTAAGGACATCATCCCGACGATCCTCTTCGACGACGGCACGACGCTCGTCGAGCCGACGAACGCCCAGCTCGCGGCGAAGCTCGGGCTCCCGACGATGGCGAGGCACACCTTCTACGACCTCATCGTCGTGGGCGGCGGTCCCGCCGGCCTCACCGCGGCCTTCTATGCCTCGCGCGAGGGACTATCGACGCTGGTCGTCGAGCGCTCCTCCCTCGGTGGGCAGGCCGCGCTCACGGAGCGGCTGGACAACTATCCCGGCTTCCCATCGGGTCTGACCGGCGCCGACTTCGGGAAGCGTCTGGTCGAGCAGGCCACACGATTCGACGTGGAGATGATCTCGGCCGCGCAGGTCGAGAAGATCGAAGAGGATGGCCACGACCGCGTCGTGCGTACCGAGGACGGGGCCGAGTACCGCGGGCACGCCGTGATCGTCGCGCCCGGAAACGCCTATCGCCGGCTCGGCGCGGAAGGCGAGGACGACCTCATCGGCGCGGGCATCCACTACTGCGCCACGTGCGACGGCCCGTTCTACAAGGGCAAGGAGCTCGCGGTGATCGGCGGCGGCAATTCAGCCGCGGAAGAGGGCCAGTTCCTCACGCAGTTCGCGACGAAGGTCACGCTCCTGGTCCGCGGTGACAAGCTCACGGCGAGCAAGATCTACCACGACAAAGTGCTGAATCACCCGCGCATGGACGTGTGGTTCAACGTTCGCGTGAAGCGCTTCCTTGGCGCGAAGCACCTCGAAGGCGTCGAGGTGGAGACGCCGAAAGGCATCGAGACGCTGCGTCCCGCCGCGGTGTTCGTGTTCATCGGCCTCAAGCCGAACACCGAATTCCTCAACGGGACAGTCGCGCTCACGAGCGACGGATTCATCGATGCGCCCGACTTCAAGACATCGATGCGCGGCGTCTTCGCGGCCGGCGATGCGCGCGCGACGAGCACCAAGCAGGTCGCGTCCGCGGTCGGCGAGGGCGCGGGCGCGGCGTTCGCCGTGCGGCACTACCTCGAGGAGATCGGCGAGGCGCGGCATGTCGAGGTCGAGATGATGGGAACGACCGCGGCGTAGTGGACCACGCGGACCACGTCCGTCTGCTGGCGGGCGGCGTGCCGGCGACGGGTGGGACCTGGGCCGACCTCGGCGCCGGCGACGGCGCGTTCACGCTGGCGCTGGCGGAGCTGATCGGTCCCGCTGGTGTGATCCATGCGGTCGATCGCGATCGGGGCGCTCTACGCGAGCTGGAGCGACACGTCGCGCGCGACGCTGCGACGGTGCACACGCTCGTCGCGGACTTCACCCGGCCGCTGGCGCTGCCACCGCTCGACGGCATCGTCATGGCGAACTCGCTCCACTTCGTCCGCGACAAACGCCCGGTGCTCGGGCGCGTGCGCGAGATGCTCAGGCCCGATGGACGGCTACTCCTCGTCGAGTACGACGTCGACGACGGAAACCCATGGGTGCCGCATCCTCTCTCGTTCGCGACCTGGAAGTCGCTCGCCGAAGAGTGCGGCTTCGCTGGGACGCGCCAGCTGGCGAGCGTCCCGAGCCGTTTCCTTCGGCGGATCTATTCGGCCGAAAGCCTCGTCAGCAGACACGAGCCGTCGTCGCCGCCTGCACGGCCCGCTGATCATCGGTCCAGAACGTCTTGATGTAGGCGAGGACGTCCCCAATCTCGTCATCGGTGAGCCGGTCGCGGAACGCGGGCATCTGAAGCCCCGGTGCGAAGAATCGTCCGGCCTCGGAGGGCGCGGGGCCATTCCGCACGATCTGCTCGAGATCGCAGTCGGCGTGCTGCCAAGTGTGGCCGACGGCGTTGTGCCGCGGCGGATAGTCGCTCGCATTGCCGCCCTGCGATCCACCGTGGCAGCTCGCGCAGTTCGACTGATAGAGGCGCTGTCCGCGTGCGATGCGATCGGATGGAGGCAGCAGGCTGGCGATCGCGTTGAGCGCGTCGCGCGCCGCGACGTCGAAGCGCGGTAGGTCCGCCGCCGACGAGCGCTGATCGCCGACGATCAGCGACGCCACGACCGCGATGACGACGAGCACGCGACGGAGGCGAGCCACGCGCGGTCAGTATGCGATCAGAGGACCCACCGCGACACGAACCCTACGGTGTGAAGTCCGCCTCGATCTCGATGATCGCGTTGGAGCGCGGGTCGATATGGACGCGGAACTTCTCGGGCCGTGTCGTGCCGGGCGCGGCGTAATCGCACGCGACCTGCACCGTCCACACGCGATAGACCCGGCAGGTCGCGGGGTACTTTGCGAAATAGAGCTGGCCCTGCGGCGTGCCTTTGGCCATGGCGACGTACTCGGCATCCGAAAGCGCGCTTGCGGGCGGGACAAGGAAAAGCAACGCCGCCGCAAAGATCGCCACCAGCGCCGCGACGATCGCCAGCTGCGCGCGGACGCTGATCCGTCGGGTCAGAGCTGGTCGTTCCCGCGTGACAGCTCGAGCGCTGTCGCGAGTGTGAGCTTCGCCGCCTTCACCCAGAGGCGTTTGTTCGTGATCTTGTCGGGTGTGTCGTTCACGGTATGGAAGGTGTAGTTGCCGGGAAACGTCGCGTCGTTCTCGCCGTATCTCTGGACGAGGGCCACTGAAGGGATCCCTGCGAGGCCGAAGGGCGCCGCATCCAGGATCGTCTCGCCGCTCGTCGCGAGCTGCTCGACCAGGGGATTCACGCCGATCGCGTAGCGTTGGTTCGCGGCCTTCACACGATCGCGAAGGGTCGCCGAACGCTGCGTGTAGTAGATGAGATCGAGCCGATCGGCGATCGGATTGAAGCCGACCATGTCGATGTCGATCACCCACTTGAACGGATTCGGCTGCGGCGCCCCGGTCAGATAGGCGGCGCTGCCCTTGAAGAAGAATTCCTCGCCATCGAAGAACGCCAGCACGACGGGGTGGTTCAGCGAGGTGCGGTCGGCCGCGAGGATGCGCGCGAACTCGAGCAGCGCCGCGGTGCCCGTCGCGTTGTCGTCGGCGCCCGGCGCGGGATCGAGGGCCGGTCGCCATCCCGGCGTCCGGTTCGCGGTGGAGTCGTAGTGCGCGCAGATCATGCCGACGCCACCGAGAAACCCTTCCCGCGCCGGACCCTCCGGCGGGACGGTCACCAGGATGTTCTCGAGCGGGATGCCCTGATAGCTCGCGAGCTGGCTGGTGATCACGAGTCCGGGTATCGCCGCGATCTGCTGCTTTATGTAGGCCACCGCTTTCGCGTGGCCCGGATGGCGCGGATCCCGCGACCCGACGGCGGTGAGCGCGTTCAGGTGCGCCTCCATCTTGGCCAGGTCGATCTGCGCGATCACGTCCGCGATCGGCTTCGGCGTGGGAACCGGCGACGGCGTGGCGGTCGGGCTCGGCGTCGGCGTCGCGGCGAGGGTCGGCGATGCGGTCACTGCCGCGGCGGAGCTTCGGACGGCGGGCTGCGCAGGCGCGCACGCGATGACAAGGAGGAACACCGCAAGCAGCACAGCGCGCGATCTCATCATCACAGCGTAACGAGCGATCGCCGCGGACAGTGCCTAGTTCAGATGCGCGGCAGCCGCCGGCTTCTTCTCATGCTCCTCGGCGATCTCCGCCGCGTATTGCTGCGACCAGAACACGATCTCTCCGTCCTTCGCGTCGACGACGACGGTGTCGCCTTCGTGGAACTCGCCGGCGAGCACCTTTTGCGCCAGCGGATCGAGCACGAGCCGCTGGATGGTCCGCTTGATCGGCCGCGCTCCGTAGACCGGGTCGTAGCCCTCCTTGGCGATGAGCGCCTTCGCGTTCGGCGTCAGCTCGAGCACGAGCTTCCGCTCCGCCAGCCGCTTCGCGAGGATGGCCGTCTCCTTCTCCACGATCTCCATGAGCTGCTCGCTCACGAGATTGCGGAAGAGGACGATCTCGTCGATGCGATTGAGGAACTCCGGCCGGAACTGGCCGCGCAGGGCGTCCATCACGCGCTTACGCATGAGGTCGGGCTGCTCCGCGAGCTCGGCGATGAACGTCGAGCCGACGTTGCTGGTCATGATGATGACGACGTTCTTGAAGTCGACCGTCCGCCCGTGGCCGTCCGTGAGCCGTCCGTCGTCGAGGAGCTGGAGCAGGACGTTGAACACGTCGGGGTGCGCCTTCTCGATCTCGTCGAGCAGCAGGACGGCGTACGGCCGGCGGCGGATCGCTTCCGTGAGCTGGCCGCCCTCTTCGAAGCCGACGTAGCCCGGCGGCGCACCGATGAGCCGCGCCACGGTGTGCTTCTCCATGTACTCGCTCATGTCGAGGCGCACCATCGCCTTCTCGTCGTCGAAGAGGAACTCCGCCAGCGCCTTCGCGAGCAGCGTCTTGCCGACGCCGGTGGGACCCAGGAACAGGAACGAGCCCAGCGGCCGGTTGGGGTCCTGCATGCCCGCGCGGGCACGGCGGACCGCATTCGCGACCGCGTTCACGGCCTCCTCCTGCCCGACGATGCGCGCGTGCAGGCGCTCCTCCATCTTCAGCAGCTTGGAGATCTCGCCCTCGAGGAGCCGCGTCACCGGGATGCCGGTCCACTTCGCGACCACCTCGGCGACGTCCTCGGGCGTCACCTCTTCCGCCAGCATTTTCTGTCCGCGCTGAACTTCCGCGAGATGCTGCTCCGCGGCGCGCACCTCGCTCTCGAGGTTCGCGAGCGTGCCGTATTTCAGCTCGGCCGCCTTCGCATAGTCGGCGGCGCGCTCCGCGCGCTCGATCTCCATGCGGATCGCTTCGAGCCGCTCCTTCTTCGCGCGGATCTCCGCGATCGCCTTCTTCTCCTGCTCCCAGTGGGACCGCAGGCCGGCGGACGATTCCTTGAGATCGGCGAGCTCCTTCTCCAGACGCACCAGGCGTTCCTTGCTCGCCTCATCCGTTTCCTTGCGCAGCGCCTCGCGCTCGATCTCGAGCTGCCGGATGCGGCGGTCGACCTCGTCGAGCTCCGCCGGCATCGAGTCGATCTCCATGCGGAGCTTCGACGCCGCCTCGTCCACGAGGTCGATGGCCTTGTCCGGCAGGAACCGGTCGCTGATGTAGCGGTCCGACAGGGTCGCCGCGGCGACGAGCGCGGAGTCCTGGATGTGGACGCCGTGGTGCACCTCGTAACGCTCGCGCAGTCCGCGCAGGATCGAGATGGTGTCCTCGACCGTCGGCTCGCCGACGTACACCGGCTGGAAGCGCCGTTCGAGCGCGGCGTCCTTTTCGATGTGCTGGCGGTACTCGTCGAGCGTCGTCGCGCCGATCGCGTGCAGCTCGCCGCGCGCCAGCATCGGCTTGAGCATGTTCGCGGCATCGACCGCGCCCTCGGCCGCACCGGCGCCCACCACGGTGTGCAGCTCGTCGATGAACAGGATGATCTGGCCTTCGCTCGCGGCGATCTCCTTGAGCACCGCCTTGAGCCGCTCCTCGAACTCGCCGCGGTACTTCGATCCCGCGAGGAGCGCGCCGATGTCGAGCGCGAAGATGCGCTTGTCCTTCAGGCCCTCGGGCACGTCGCCCCGCACGATTCGCTGCGCGAGGCCCTCGACGATCGCGGTCTTGCCGACGCCGGGCTCACCGATGAGCACCGGGTTGTTCTTCGTGCGCCGCGACAGCACCTGGACGACGCGGCGGATCTCCTCGTCGCGTCCGATCACGGGATCGATCTTGTTCTTGCGCGCAAGGTCGGTCAGGTCGCGACCGTACTTCTGCAGCGCCTGGTACTTGTTCTCGGGGTTGGGATCCGTCACACGCTGATTGCCGCGGACGTCCTTGAGCGCGTTGAGGACGCGCTCGCGCGTGACGCCGAGACGCGACAGCGCCTGGCCGGTGTATGCCTGATCCGCCGTCATCGCGAGCAGGAGGTGCTCGGTGGAGACGTACTCGTCGCCCAGCGCCTCCGCTTCCTTTTGCGCCTGCTGCAGCACACGGCCGAGCCGCGCCGACGCGCCGATCTGCGCGTTGCCGGAGACCTTCGGCTGTCGCGCGAGCTCCCCTTCCAGCGCGCTGGCGAGCTGCGCGTGCTGGATACCGAGCGCGCCAAGGACGCTCGGCACGACTCCGCCCGACTGGTCGAGCAGCGCCGCGGCCAGGTGCTCGACATCGATCTGGCTGTGGCCGTGCTCACGCGCGCGCTGCTGCGCGGCGACGAGCGCCTCCTGGGACTTTTCGGTGAGCTTGTTCGGATCGATCACGGTTACAAGAGGTCCTTCCTGGGATCTTCGTTCATGCGCGAGCCCGCGAGCTGGCGGAACAGCTCGCGCTCCTTGTCATCGAGCTTCGTGGGCAGCACGACCTTCACCCTGACATAGAGATCGCCATGCCCGCCGGTCTGCCGCGGCATCCCCTGACCGGCGAGGCGGATGACCCGGCCATTCTGTGTCTCGGGAGGGATGCGTAGGCTCACTCGACCCTTCAGGGTCGGCACCGTCACGTCGGCGCCGAGCAGCGCCTCGTGGAGCGCGACCGGTAGCTCCATGCGCAGATCGTCACCGTCGCGCTCGAAAAGCGGATGCGGCCTCACGCGCACGCGCAGGAAAAGGTCGCCCGCCGGGCCGCCCCCCGCGCCCGGGGCGCCCTGCCCCGCGAGACGGACGCGCTGGCCGTCGCGAACACCGGCCGGGATCCTCACGCTGAGCCGCCGCGGCGCGCCGCCGTTCTGCGGTGTGATCTCGATCGTCCGCTCGCTCCCCTTGTACGCCTCGGGGAGCGTGACCTCGACCTCGGACTCGAAGTCGGCCCCGGCGGCCGCCACGCGCGAGCGGCGCGTTCGCGTGCGGCCGAGCAGGTCGTCGGTCTCGAAGCCGGCGCCCGTATCGCCGAAGATTGTGCGGAAGAAGTCCGAGAAGGCGCCGGCGTCGCCGAATCCGGCGCCCGGCTGGCCCGTGTACACCCACTGGAACCCACCCGGGCGCTGCCCGCCGTTCTGGAAACGCGCCCACTCCGGACCGACCGTGTCGTAGCGCTTGCGCTTCTCGGGATCGGAGAGGACCTCGTTGGCCTCGTTGATCTCCTTGAAGCGCTTCTCAGCTTCGGCACCCTTGTTGACGTCAGGGTGATGCTGCCGCGCGAGGCGGCGGTATGCCTTCTTGATCTCCTCGGCGCTCGCGTTCTTCGAGACGCCGAGGGTCTTGTAGTAGTCCTTGTATTCGACCGGCATACCGGCCCGCCCTTAGTGCGCCGGCGGTGGGACGATGGCCACGCGCGACGCCTCGATCTGCGCTGGCGTCACATGCGGCTGTCCCGGCTGGAGCGCGATCTTCAGGACCTCATCGATGTTCTCGACCGTCCTCACTTCGACGGTCTCGAGCACCTCGTTCGGCACGTCGACGAGATCCTTTTTGTTCTTCTGCGGAAGGATGAAGGTCTTGATGCCCGCGCGGTGCGCGGCCAGCAGCTTCTCCTTCACACCGCCGATCGGCAGCACGCGGCCACGCAGCGTGATCTCGCCGGTCATGGCGACGTCGCGTCGAACGCGGCGTCCGGAGAGGGCCGACACGATGGCCGTGGCCATCGTCACGCCGGCCGACGGACCGTCCTTCGGGATGGCACCCGCCGGCACGTGGATGTGCATCGCGTGATCCTCGAAGAACCCCTTCGGCACGCCGAAGTCGTTCTGGTGCGCACGGACGTAGCTGAGGGCGGCCCGCGCCGACTCCTCCATCACCTTGCCGATCTGCCCGGTGAGGGTGAAGTCCTCGTCCTTGCCGTCGATGACCGTGGCCTCGACCGTCAGCACGTCGCCGCCGGCCTCCGACACGGAGACGCCGGTGGCCGCGCCGACCTGGTCCTCCTCTTCCGCCAGGCCGAAGTCGAACCGCTGCGGTCCGAGATAGTCGTTGAGCTTGTCGAGCGTGACCTCGACCTTCTCGGCCTTGTTCTCGGCGATGGCGCGCGCCACCTTGCGGCAGATCGTGCCGATCTCACGCTCGAGGTTGCGGACGCCGGCCTCCCGCGTGTAGCGACGGATGATCTCGCGAAGCACCTCGTCGTCGATGACCAGCCGCTGCTGGTGGGCCGGGTTGCCGTCCTCCGCCTTCTCCTCGGCGAGCCCGTGCTGCTTCAGCTGCCGCGGCACGAGGTAGCCCTTGGCGATGTGCATCTTCTCGTCTTCCGTGTAGCCGGGGAGACGGATGATCTCCATGCGGTCGTGGAGCGGCGGGATGATCGTGTCCTCGACGTTCGCCGTTGTGATGAAGATGACCTTCGACAGGTCGTAGGGCACCTCGACGTAGTGGTCGGAGAACGTGTTGTTCTGCTCGGGGTCAAGGACCTCGAGGAGCGCCGAGCTCGGGTCGCCGCGGAAGTCCGCGCCGACCTTGTCGATCTCGTCGAGCATGAACACGGGGTTGATCTCTCCCGCGGTCTTCATGTTCTGGAGGATCCGGCCAGGCAGCGCGCCCACGTAGGTGCGGCGGTGCCCGCGGATCTCCGCCTCGTCACGGATGCCGCCGAGCGACATGCGGATGAACTTGCGGCCCATCGCCCGCGCGATGGACTTGCCCAGGCTGGTCTTGCCGACGCCGGGCGGTCCGACGAAGCACAGGATCGGCGCGCGCAGGTTCTGCGAGAGCTTGCGCACGGCCATGTACTCGATGATCCGGTCCTTCACCTTGGGCAGGCCGTAGTGATCCTCGTCGAGGATCTTCGCGGCGGCCTGGATGTCCCAGTCGTCGCTCGCGGACTTGTTCCAAGGGAGCGAGACAAGCCAGTCGACGTAGGTGCGGATGACGCCCGTCTCGGGCGACGCCTGAGGGATCTTCTCGAGCCGGCCGAGCTCCTTGAGCGCCTTCTCCCTCACCGGATCCGGCATGCCGGCCTGCTCGATCTTGTCCTTGAGCTCCTTGAGCTCGGAGCCCTGGTCGTCCTCGCCCAGCTCCTTCTGGATCGCCTTCATCTGCTCGCGGAGGATGTACTCGCGCTGGGTCTTGTCGAGCGTCGACTGGACCTCGCTCTGGATCTTCTGCTTCAGCTCGAGGATCTCGTTCTGCTTCGCCAGGAACACGCCGAGGTAGCGCAGCCGCTCGACGACGTTGCGCGTCTCGAGCAGGTGCTGGCGCTGCTCCAGCGTGAGATCCGGGCTCGATGCGACGAGGTCGGCGAAGTGCGCCGGGTCGTCGGTGTTCTTCGCGGTCATCGCGAGCTCGGGGAGGATGGAGCCGCCGTTGTCGACGTAGCGCTCGAACAGCGTCTTCACGCTGCGCAGCTGGGCCTCACGCTCGACGGCGTCGCCGAGGTCCTCGACGATCGGTTCGAAGCTGACCTTGAAGAAGCGCGTCTCCTTCGAGTAGCCGGTGATGCGGACACGCTGTAGGCCCTGCACGATGATCTGCGCGCTCCCGTCGGGAATGCGCAAGAGGCGCACGATCTCGGCGATCGTGGCCACGTTGTAGATCTGCTCCGGCTGCACGTCGTCGATCTCGGCGTCGCGCTGCGCCGCAAGGATGATGAGGTGGCGCTCCTGAGCCATCGCGTCGTTGATCGCCGCGACGGACTTCTCGCGACCCACGCCGAGCGGCACGACCAGCTTGGGGAAGACGACCGCCTCGCGGAGCGGCACGAGGGAGACCTCGGCCGGGAACTCGCCGTTCTGTGGGGTCGCCTTTGTCTCGTCTGTCATCTGGTCATTTGTCCTTTCCTGACGCGTGGGTCGGTCTTGTCATAACAACGGCGCGGCCGCGCCGGAGATTCCGACGGGCCGCGCCTGCCTCGTCTACTTCGCGTTCACCTTGGCGTTCACCTTGATGGTGCGTGGCTTGGTGTTCTCCGCCTTCGGCAGAACGAGGTTCAGGACCCCGTTCTCGAAGCTCGCTTCGACCTTGGTCGGGTCGAGCGAGACCGGAAGCGTGAACGACCGCTGGAACTTGCCGGTCCGTCGCTCCTGACGGATCCAGCCGTCCTCGCTCACATCCGCGGACCCCTTGATCTCACCGGTGATCGTGACCGAGTCGCTCGTGGCATTGATCTCGATCTGGTCCGGCGTGAGACCCGGTAGGTCAGCGCGGACGTGATAGGCGTCCTTCGTCTCCCAGAGGTCCACCGGGACCGCAACATGGCCCGCGGCGAGCCCCGTCCACGTCGTGGGACGGATGAAGCTCTCCTCGAAGAGACGATCCATCGCGTCGCGAAGCGAAACGATGTCGGACATCGGGCTGAATCGTGCGAGTGTCATGTTCGTCATCTCCTCTCAGAAGCGCGTACCGCGATCGCGGTCGCGCTGGTCATTCTCTGTGGCGGTGCCCGCGGCGCCGTCCCCGTTCTCGTCCACGTCGCCGAGGTCCTCCAGCTGCCTCGCCATCTCCCCCATCAGATCCGCGACGTCGCGGAACTGCAGGAGGATCTTCACGCCGGCGAGGTTCACGCCCCGCACCTGCGTGAGGTACCTGATCACGCGTACGCGCTGCAGATCGTTATCGGAGTAGAGGCGGATGTTCGTGTCGGTCCGCACCGGCTCGAGCAGTCCCTCCTCCTCGTAGATCCGCAGGGTGCGCGGATGGCAGCCCGCGAGGCCCGCGGCGATGGAGATCACGTAGACCGGCCGCCGTCCACCTGCCACGCGTCTTTTATAGAACGCTATCAATGGCATTGTCAAGTCTCCTAACAGCGTCTCGGTCGCCGACAGGGCGGACGGGCACGGAACACGGACAAGAATGGCCCTGTTCCTAAGGGCGGAGGTGTCCATGGTCTCTCCCGAGCAGTTCCCCGATCCGGCATTCGATGCGAAGTCGGCGCGACCGGGCGAGCGCACGGCCGTGCTGGCAGGCGGCTGCTTCTGGTGCGTGGAGGCGGTGTACCAGCAGCTCGACGGGGTCAGCGCGGTGACCAACGGCTACGCCGGCGGCACGCGTGATTCCGCCGACTACCAGACCGTATCGAGCGGCGGGACCGACCATGCCGAGGCGGTCGAGATCCGCTACGACCCCGCCCGCACGAGCTACGGCGAACTGTTGAAGGTGTTCTTCTCGATCGCGCACGACCCGACGCAGCGGGACCGGCAGGGCAATGACGTCGGCCGGCAGTACCGGTCGGCGATCTTCTATGCCGATGACGAGCAGAAGCGTGTCGCCGAGGAATACATCAAGCAGCTCGACGCGGCGCACGTCTTCGATCGGCCGATCGTCACCGAGATCGCTCCGCTCAGCGGATTCTTCCGCGCCGAGGACTACCACCAGGACTACGCGCGGCGCAACCCGACGCAGCCATACATCGTGTACACGGCGCTGCCCAAGGTCGCGAAGCTCCGCAAATATTTCGCGGATTGGCTGAAGGTATAGGACTGACTCGCGAGAGTCATCGCGCGTTGGCGTCGCGATCCCCGAAGGCCCTCGGTGCTCTACGTTGATGGCGTGGATGCCGATGATCTCATCAGAGTGTGGATCCAGGTCGTAGGCGCCCTCGCCGTGATTGGCTGGCTTCTCTGGGCCGTCGGGGTGTTCCAGGGGTGGCGGCTACAGCGTCGTTTCAAGGAGAAGACCGGCACGGAGATGTACCCCACCAGCGAGATGGTGGATCGATACCTCGCGCAGCCGTGGCGATGGCCTATCGAAGCGCCGGGACTGACGTGGCGCTGGATGAAGATCTCGACGACGGCGATCGCCGACGAAGAACTCGAGGGAATGCGGCGGGCACAGCGGCGGTGGCTGACAATCGGTGGCCTTCTCTTTGTGGCCGCCGTCGCGCTATTCCTCGTGCCTGTCGCTGCCGGCCTACTGCTGCGAGGATGAGCCGCGGACGGAGGCCCCATCGCGTTGCGAGACAGGACCAGTCGCACGGCCTGCAAAGACTCCGACCACACCGGTGAAACAAAAGCGCGAGAATCGCCCGCTCATGCGCTTCGGACTCGATTTCGGCACGTCGAACACGTCGCTCGCGGTTTGGGATGGATCGCGCTCGACCGTCCTGACCATCGACCCGCTCGCCGGGGCGGCGATGCCGACGGTGCTGTACGTGCGGCGGGACGGGTCCACGAGCGTCGGACGCCCGGCGATCGAGAACTACCTCGAGGACAACCGCACGCGCGGTCCGATCAAACGAGAGTTCAAGTCGCTCGGCGTGCGCATGCAGTCCTCCAATCCGGTCCAGCAGACCGTCGAGGCGCACATCCTTACCGACGTCGCGTCGCCCGGCCGGCTCTTTCAGGCGCTGAAGTCGTTCCTCGGGGATGAGCTCGACGTCCGCACGAACGTGTTCGGCGAAGCGCGCGGGCTCGAGGAGCTGATCGCGATCGTGCTGGTGTACGTGCGTGACCGCGCGCGCGAGCTCGCCGGCGCGGCGCCCGACGAGATCACGATCGGGCGGCCGGTCGAGTACATCGGCGGTGCGGCAGCTGAGATCCGTGCCGTCGGGCGGATGCGGATCGCGGCGCAGCTCGCCGGCTTCACCGACATTCGCTTCGCGTACGAGCCGGTGGGAGCCGCGCACTCGGCCGACGTCGCGCGGGGCCTGAGCCTGGTCTTCGACTTCGGCGGCGGCACGCTCGATCTCGCGGTGGTGCGGCGCGACAGATCGGAGCTGCGCGTGCTCGCGACGGCCGGCCGCGACATCGGCGGCGACCGCTGCACCGAGCGGCTGATCGACGACGCGGTCGCGCCGCATCTCGGATCGACCGCGCAGTGGGGTCCGAAGCGCCTTCGGCTTCCGGCGTTCATCGTCAACGCGCTCCACGACTGGCACGCGCTCTCGGCGCTGAACGAGAAGCCATTGCTCGAGGCGCTCGACGAGCTGGTGAAGCAGGGCGCGCCCAAACGCGAGCTCGCCGCGCTGCGCAGCGCGATCGAGCTGCAGCTCGGCTACGAGATCTTCATGACGGCAGACGCGACCAAATGCACGCTCTCCGCCCAGGCATCAGCCATCCTCTCGTACCACCATGCGGCCGTCGACGTCGACGCGCGCATCACCCGCGGCCGCTTCGAGCGGCTCATCGCAGCGCTGCTCAGCGAGACGGACGGCTTGCTCGACGAGGTGCTCCGCCGCGCCGGCGTCGAGGCGAACGCGATCCACGAGGTGGTCATGACCGGTGGATCGAGCGCGATCCCCGCGTTCCGGGCGCTGCTCGCGCGGCGCTTCGCGGACGCGCGCGTACGCGACGCCGCGGCGTTCACCAGCGTCGCGGCCGGCCTCGCGATGCCCGGCGTCGAGGAAGCGGCGATCGCGTAGTCGTTGAGTCCGCGTTGAGCGGCGACGGGTAGCCTTGACTCATGCGCCTGCCTGTCCCACGCGCCGCGCTTTCGTATATCGCCGCCCTTCTCGCCGTCTTGTTGATGAGCCTCCTGATCGGTCTCGTCATCGGCAGCTTCCAGATCGCGAGGATCTCGATCCTCTACCTCATCGTGGTGCTCGCGATCGCGACGCGTCTCGGGCGGGGTCCGGCGATCTTCGCCTCGCTCGCGGCGTTCCTCATCTACGACTGGTCCTTTACCGAGCCCTACCACCAGCTCACGATCCGCGATCCCGACGAGTGGATCTCGCTCGGCCTCTTCCTGGTCACGGCGATCATCACCGCCGAGCTCGCCGCGAACGAGCGCCGGAGGGCGGAGGAGGCGCAGCGGCGTGAGCGCGAGGCCGTGCTCCTGTTCGACGCGTTGCGCCTCATGGGAGAGCCCGATCTCGCTGTCGCCCTCCACGCCGTGGCCGAGCGGACTCGAGCGGAGCTGGCTGTCGCGGGCGTCTCGATCGAGATCGAGATCGCGGGCGAGATGCTTCACGCGGCCGTCGGCGCGACCGGCGATGCGTCGACGAGCACACGCGTGCTCGGCGAAGGCAAACGTCCGACCGCGCAGCGCGCCGGCGGACCGACACGCTGGATCCGAGTGGTGCCACCGCAGCGCCCCACCTTCTTCGTCGGAGGACGCTGGCGCCGGTACGAGGTCCCGGTGCGTGCGGGGGATGTGACGGTCGGCCATCTGCGGCTGACGCGAGACACGGCCCAGGGGGATCTGTCCGAGCAGGAAAGCCGGTCACTCGCACTTATCGCCTCGGTGCTCGGATCGGTCGCGCAGCGCGCCGAGCTGCATGAAGCGACGACGCGCGCGGAAGTCCTGCGCCGCACGGACGAGCTCAAGACGGCGATGCTCGGGGCGGTCTCGCACGACCTGCGAACGCCCCTCGCTTCGATCATCGCGTCGGCCGGGAGCCTAAGGCAGCCGGACGTCCACTGGAGCGAGAACGAGCGACAGGAGTTCCTGAAGGACATCGAGCGTGAAGGGCGACGGCTCAGCCGGATCGTCGACAACCTCCTCGATCTCTCCAGGATGGAAGCCGGCGCGCTGCGGCCCGAGCGTGGCTGGTACGACGTCGCGGCGCTGATCGACGACGTGCTCGGGAGGCTGCGACCGCTCACGGTCGGCCATCGCGTCACCGCGCAGGTCGCCGAGGATCTGCCGCCGGTCCCGCTCGACTACGTCGAGATCGACCAGGTGCTTTCGAACCTGATCGAGAACGCGGTGCGCCACACGCCCACCGGTACGGCGATCAGCGTGGCCGCACGAGCGGAAGCCGAAGAGCTCGTGGTCGAAGTTGCCGACGACGGACCGGGCATACCTCCGCAGCTGGTCGACCGTCTTTTCGATCCCTTCCTGCGCGGCCCGTCGCGTGCCGGCGCCCCGCGCGGCACCGGCCTGGGTCTCGCGGTCGCGCGCGGCCTGGTGGAGGCGCATGGCGGGCGGATCTTCGTCGCGAACCGACCCGATGGAGGCGCGATATTCCGATTCACCTTGCCGCTCGGACGGGAACGGCCGACACCAGCCGGTGCGACGACGTGAGCGGCACCGGCGCGCGCATCCTCGTCGTCGACGACGAGCCGGCGATCGTCCGCACCGTGCAAGCGAACCTCACGCGCCGCGGCTTCCGCGTCGATACCGCGGCGTCCGGTCGTGAGGCGATCGAGCGCGCGCAAGCGCATCCGGACCTCATCCTGTTGGACCTCAGCCTGCCGGACGCCGATGGCCTCGACCTCATTCCGGCCATCCGCGAGCACGTGTACGCGCCGATCATCGTCCTGTCGGCGCGAGGCGGGGAGCGCGACAAGGTCCGCGCGCTCGATCTCGGCGCGGACGACTACCTGACGAAGCCATTCGGCGTCGAGGAGCTGTTCGCGCGCATCCGCGTCGCGCTGCGCCACACGCTGCGCACGCGGACGAGCGCGCCTGTCTTCGAGAGCCGCGGTCTGGTGGTCGACCTGGAGCGCAGGCGCGTCACGGTCGAGGGCGACGAGGTGCGGTTGACTCCGACGGAGTACAACGTCCTCGTCGCACTGGTTCGGCATGCCGACCGTGTCATCACCGACGCGATGCTGCTGCGCGAGGTCTGGGGTCCCGAGTACGGCGACGAGGACCACTACCTGCACGTGTACGTTGCGCGGCTGCGCAAGAAGCTCGAGCGTGATCCGCAGAATCCACGATACATCGTGACCGAGCCGGGCGTCGGCTACCGACTGCTCACCGACGAGCCCTGAGGCTCCTCTTCTTCGGTCTCGTACACCTGGTCAACGTGATAGGGCACGTCCACGACGACGGTGTTGCGCCGGAAGAAGAGCCGCACCTTCAACCGGAGCGCGCTCTGGTTGTGCAGCGGGTACTCCCAGAAATGGCGTGGGACGAACTCCGGCAGCACGACGACGATCGTGCGCCCGGGGTCCTGCCGATCGATGGCGTCGATGTACGCGATCAGGGGCGCGACAAGCACGCGGTACGGCGTCTCGACGACGGCGAGCGGTATCTCGCCACCCCAGCGGTCCCAGCGGCGCTGCATCTCGGCGGCATCCTCCGGGGTATCGGCGACGTGCACCGCCGTCACGTCCTTGGCGATCGCGCGCGCGACCGCCAGCGCGTAGAGGGCGGCGCGATCGAGGCGGCTCACCGGCACGATCACGCGCGGAGCGATGCGCGGGAGCGGCGTGTCCGGACGCTCGAGCGTCATCGCGTCCCGCACGGTCCGGTAGTGACGATGGATCCCCCACATGATCGCGATGAGCACAGGGATCAGAACGAGGACCATCCACGCGCCGAGCGCGAACTTCGCCACGCCGACAATGACGGCGACGATCGCCGTCGCCACGGCTCCGACACCGTTGAAGGCGGCGCGCACCCGCCAGCCCCGCTCCTTCTCGCGCAGCTTCCACCAGTGCCGGACCATCCCGGTCTGGCTGAGCGTGAACGCGACGAACACTCCGATCGTGTACAGCGGGATCAGGTTCGTGACACTGCCCGCGAAGCCGACGATGAGCGCGGCCGAGAGGAACGAGAGGACGACGATGCCGATGCTGAAGGCGAGCCGGTCACCTCGGTAGGCGAACTGCCTCGGCATGAAGCCGTCCTTCGCGAGGAGGCTTGAGAGCCGCGGGAAGTCGGCGAACGCGGTGTTCGCGGCGAGCACCAGGAGCAGCGCGGTCGAGACCTGGACGAGGTAGTGATACGGCGAGCCCGCGCCGACCAGGAGCGCGGTGAGTTGACTCACCACCGTCTCCTGCTCGGTCGGGTCGGGGAGGATGCCGATGCGTCCCGCGAGGAAGCTCATGCCGAGGAAGATGGAGCCGAAGCACAGACCCATGAGGATGAGGACGATCTGCGCGTGACGCCATTCGGGCGGCTTGAACGCGGGCACCCCATTCGATACGGCCTCCGTGCCGGTAAGCGCGACCGAGCCCGACGCGAAGGCACGCAGGATGAGGAGCAGCGCCAGTGGCTCGACGCCCTGGGGACGCCAGTCCGCGGGCGCCTCGTACGCGGGCAGGTCGCCGGTCAGCGCGCGGAACAACCCGTAGGCGAGCAGCCCGTAGATCGCCACGAGATAGACGTACGTCGGTATGGAGAAGATCGTCGCGCTCTCGCGGATGCCGCGCAGGTTGCCGACGCAGAGCATGACGACGAACAGCACGCCGAGCAGGACGCGGTAGTCGAATAGCCCGGGCGCGATCGAGGTCAGCGCCGCCACACCCGCGGCGATCGACACCGAGACCGTGAGCGCGTAGTCGGTCAGCAGCGCCCCCGCCGCGGTGAGGCCCGCCGCGGGACCGAGGTTGTCGCTCGCGACGATGTACGAGCCGCCGCCGTTTGGATAGGCGCGGATCGTCTGCTGGTAGCTCGCGACCACGATCGCCAGGACAGTGACGATGACGATCGTGATCGGCATGGTGAGCGTGAGCGAGGCCACGCCAGCGATGACGAGCACGCGCATGATCTCCTCGGTCGCGTACGCCGACGACGAGATGTTGTCCGAGGCGAAGACCGCGAGCCCCTTGAAGATCCCGATGCGCTCGTGGATCTCCCGCTCGGTCGGGATCCGCGCTCCGAAGAGCACGCGCCGGCCGACATCCGCGAGACGGCCAAACGGCGTCTTCGGTGCGAGCAGCTCTTCGCGCGCGACCAGGTGACCCGGGCCCCTGCGCGTGAACTGCCCCTTATAGGGGCGAACGATGCGCACGTAGCGATCACCCGGCCGCGCACCGCGCTCCTCACTGCGTTCGACGAGGTCCGGGCGCCCGTCCGTCTCTCTGCTCACCACCGATGAGTCTGCGGACGCGACCATCAACGGTTGCTCAATGTCGACGCCTTTCTCGGATCTGTGAGCAAACGTTGAGCACTGGCTTGTTTCGTTGACCCTGCATTTGGACAGCGCGGCTAGAACGGGATCGTGCTGGAGCAGCTCGAGCGTTCGGCGCGCGCACTGAAGGCGATGCCGGTGTGGATGGCGTCGTCGATCACGGCAACGCGGAGCGTCCCGCCGCCTGAGCTCGAGACGTTCCGCGCGCTCGCCGCGCAGATCGCTCGGCGCCATGACCTGTACGTGACCGTCGAGGAGGGCGAGCTGTGCAGCGCCTGCTTCTTCCGGCGCGACGAATAATCCCTCGGATGGATCCCGTCACCGCGGTCGGGCTCGCGAGCGTGAGCGCGATGCTCCTGTTTTATTGGCTCGAGCCACGCTCCGCCGCGTATTCACTCGCGTTTGGCCTGGCGTGCTGGTCCGCCGCGCTGTACGGCTGGCTCGCGGACGTCTGGCCGTTCAGTGTTGTCGAGGCTATCTGGGGTGCGGTCGCGGTGCGGCGGTACTTCGCGCGGCGTTAGCCGAAGAGCGCCTTCTTCACGTCGTTTTCGTCCTTCGTCGGCGCCAGCACGACGACGCGATCCCCCACCTCAAGCTTCGTGTCGTCGTCCGCGTGGAGCACGTTGCCCTTGCGCACGACACCGCCGACGGCGGCGCCGCGCGGCAGACCGAGGGACTGGATGGTCTTGCCCGCCGACGGCGTACCGGGCGCGATCTCGGCTTCGATCAGCTCGAGATGGGAGCCGGTGAGCGGCATGAGCGGGAGGAATCCGCCCGAGGGCAGCTCCTGCTCGATGACGCTCATGATCACGCGCGTCGACGAGATCGTCTCGTCGATGCCCAGCGCCTTGAACACGATCTCGTTCTTCGGGTCGTTCACGCGCGCGATGACGCGCGGGACGTGGCACTTCCACTTCGCCAACTGGCAGATGATGAGGTTGACCGGGTCCTCGCCGGTCACCGCGAGCACCGCGTCGGCGCGCTGGCAGCCGGCCTCGAACTGATAGCGGCCTTCATCTGCGGGGGCGTTGATCACGACCGAGCCGAGCTGCTCCTCGATGAACTGGGCGCGGCGACGGTCGCTCTCCATGAGCATGATCTCGTGGCCCGCCTCGAGGAGCGCCTTGGCCAGATGGAAGCCGACCTCACCGCCGCCGGCGATGACGAAGTACATCTAGGCCATCTCCCCGGCCAGCTCGCTCTCCGCTTTGGTCGACTTCTCGAGGAGGACCTTCCCAACCTCGGGATCTCCCATGAGCATCGCCTCGAGCAGCGTCCCGAGGATCGTCGTGCGACTGAACGTGCCGATGCCGTGCCCGCGATAGGCGTGCGCCCGGACCGGGTCGTTCACCTTCGCGATGACCTGCTTGACCCCGAAGATCTGTTTTGCGACTTGCGCCGCCATCAGGTTCCGGTTGTCGCCCTGCGTCAGCGTGAACAGCGCGTCCGCTTTCTCGATCCCCGCTTGCCGGAGGATGTCCATGTCCGTTCCGTTGCCGAGGAGCGTCGTGCCACGGAAAGCCTGTGGCAGATGCGTGAAGGAGCCACGGTCCAGATCGACGATGGTCACCGCGTGGCCGCTCTTGTCGAGCTGGCCCGCGAGGAACGCGCCCACCCGGCCGCAGCCGACGATAACGATGTTCACCGTGTCTCCTCCTGACGATACGCGAGGACCGCGCACGACGCGCCGACGTACACACTCTCAACGGTACGTCCCACGTACACCCGGCCAAGGCGCTTCCGGAAGGGCATGCCGACGATAACGAGATCCGCCTGCCGTTCGCGCGCCGTATCGATGATCGCCGCAGCGGCTTCACGCGCCTGCAGAAGCTCCGTCTCGATCTTGCCGCCAGCTTGCTCGGCCACTTTGACGGCTTCCTCGAGCAGGATCTCCCCACGCTCCGTTTCCTTCTCCAGGACGGCGTCGAGCGGTAGATTCCAGCGAACTTCGATCACGTGGACCGCGGTCACCTCCGCATGGCTCGGCTTCGCGAGCGTCACCGCGGTGCGGATGAGATCAGGATCGACGACGGTCCCGGCGACCGCGACCAGAATGCGCTTGGGGAGCATGCCCGCGGGAGTCTAGCGCGTGATCCTCGAGTCCTCGTCCTCGTAGAGCGTCACTGAATCGCCGAGGTGGTACGGAACATCGAGCACCGCGGTGTTGCGCCGCAGGAAGAGCCGTAGCTTGAGCAACAGCGCCGTCTGGTTGTGGAGGATGACCTCCCACCAATGTCGCGGGACAAACTCCGCGAGGACGACGATGACCGGGCGTGTGTGGTCGCCGCGGTCGATCGCGTCGATGTACTTGAGGAGCGGCGGCATGAGCGCCCGGTACGGCGAGATGATCGTGTCGAGCGTGATCGCGTCGCCGACGACCTGCGCCCACCGGCGCTTGAAGATCTTCGCGCCCTCGGCGTCGAACGAGATGTGGACAGCATAGACATCCCCACCCAGGCCCCTGGCGATCGAAAGCGCTCGGAGCGCCGCCCGGTCGATGCGGCTGATCGGCACGACGATCCGTGAATGCGCGGTGCCGAGCCGCACGGGCACGGTCGACGCGATGAGGAGCTGATCCTCGACGCTGCGGTAGTGACGATGGATGCCATACAGCATCGCGACGAGAACCGGAAGGATGGCGATGACCATCCATGCTCCAGCCCCGAACTTGCTGACGGCGACGATGATCGCGACCATTCCCGTCGCGAGCGCGCCGGTGCCGTTGATCGCCGCGCTGAGCTGCCAACCACGGCCCTTCTCTCGCAGCCACTTCCGCACCATCCCGGCCTGTGACAGCGTGAACGCGATGAACACACCGACCGTGTACAACGGGATCAGGCTCGTGACGCTCGCGCTGTACGCGATGATGAGCAGTGAGGAAACGACGGCGAGCGCGATGATCCCCGTGCTGAAGGCGAGGCGGTCACCGCGCTGGGCGAATTGGCGCGGCATGAACCGGTCGACCGCCATGATCGACGCAAGCCGCGGGAAGCCGTTGAATGCCGTGTTCGCGGCGAGGATCAGGAGCAGCGCAGTCGCGGCCTGGACCAGGTAGAAGTACCAGCTCGTGCCGACAAGCGACCGCGTGAGGAGCGAGTTCACAGTCTCCGTCTCGCTGTAGTCGGGCTGGATCCCGATGGTCGTCGAGAGGAAGCTGATTCCGATGAAGATGGATGCGAAGAACGTGCCCATCAAGATGAGCACGACGCGCGCGTTCCATGACTCCGGTTTCCTGAACGCCTGCACGCCGTTCGCGACCGCTTCCGTACCGGTAAGCGCCACGGAACCGGACGCGAACGCGCGCAGTAGCAGAAGCAGCGTCAGCTCCCCAGTACCTGGAGGAAAGGGCTCGAGCGGCGCGGGCGGCGTCGGGACGTCACCGTTCGCCACGCGCCAGATCCCAAGAGCAAGCAACCCGAACATCGAGAAGAGATATACGTATGTCGGCGCCGCGAAAATGAGGCCTGCCTCACGGATGCCGCGGAGGTTTCCGATCATGAGGACAACGACCACCGTCACGGAGATCACAACGCGATAGGAAAAGAGATCGGGCGCGGCGCTCGTGATCGCCGCAACTCCCGCGGCGACCGAAACGGCGACAGTCAGGAAGTAGTCGATGACGAGCGCGCTGGCCGAGATCAGACCCGGCAGCACGCCGAGGTTCTCACTGGCGACGATGTAGCTGCCGCCGCCCTGTGGATAGGCCCGGATCACCTGCTGGTAGCTCAGCACGACGATCGCCATGATGATGACGATCGCGATCGTGAGCGGCATCGTGAGCGCCGCGACGAAGGCGGCGCCCGCCAGCGCGAGGATGCGCATCGCTTCCTCTGTGGCGTATGCGGACGACGAGATGTTGTCGGATGCGAAGATCGCGAGACCGATCTTCTTCGAGACGCGCTCGAGGTGCTCTTCCTCGGTGGCAAGGCGACGGCCGAGGAGCAGCCGCCGCAGCCCCTCGTACGCGTGCGCGGCGGCGCCCTTTGTCTCGAGTGCCTTATCCGTGGCCACGAAGCCGCCTTCGGTCCGGCGGAACTCGGGGGGTCGCACGATCTTGACGACGCGGTCGCCAGGTCGGCGACCGCGGACCTCTTCCCGGCGCTCGAGGCCACCAGAACGCGTCGGACCTTCAGCGTCGGGCGGTCGTTCGGTCTCGTCGCTCAATCCGGAGATTCTAGGTCCGCACTCGCGTGCCTACGGAACGTTCGCTCGCGCTCGCTCCGCGCCAGAGTCGTCGAGCAACACGGCGTCGCGCACGCCACTCACATCTGATGCCGCGACGGAGACGACGTGCGCGGGTGAGGTGAGGATCTGGATGACGATCGCGTCGCGCGCCGGCGCGGTGAAGGTGGCGTGCACGATCAGGTGTTGACCTTGACGCTCGATCGCCGTGATGCGGATCGCGTATCCGCCGGTGCGCTGCTGCCCCTGGAACGCGGCGACGAGCGCGCGACCCGCGGGCCCGGTCGCGGCGGGCACCAGACGCGCGAGGTCCGACGCGCTAGCGGCGTCGGTCGTCACGACGATCCGGGCGTCTCCGGTATGCGCCGTGTTCTGGACGCTGGTCACGTCGGTGAACGCGACCGGCGTCGCGGTGCTCACGCCGCCGCCCGCGGCGCATGCCGCGAGCGTGAGGGCAAGCAGCGCACTAGACGCCGAACGCCAGGCGATCGGCGAACATCTCCGGTAGGCCGCGCGCGCGGATCCGTCGTTGCGTCTCATCCACTCGATATGACGCACGATAGAACGTGACCGTTCCCGCATCGCTGTCGACGATCGCGTACGCCGCCCGTGGATCGCCGTCGCGCGGCTGGCCGACGCTTCCGGCGTTCACGAGCGTCCGCTCATCGAGCGGATAGGGCTTGCCGTCCGAGATGCGGACCGTTGTTACGCCGCTGCCCACGAGCCTGAACAGCGCCGGGACATGCGTGTGGCCGTTGCAGCAGTGCGGGGTCTGGGCCAGCTCGAGCGTCGCGCCGGCGGCCCCCGTCGTCGTGACGTACTCCCACAGCGGATCGCGCAGGCTGCCGTGACACAGGGTGAACCGGTCGAGCGCTCTGGTGAGCGGAAGGGCCTCGAGCTCGTCACGCTCCGACGCGGAGAGCCACTGCGCGTGCTTCCGCGCTGCCTGCGCCGCGCGATCGTGGAAGTACTCGAGGCCCTCGCCCGTCGCGACCGCGCGGTCGTGATTCCCCTGCACCAGAAGCGCGTCGCGTTCGCGCAGCAGCGCGAGCGTCTCTGATGGGTCGGGGCCATAGCCGACCGTGTCGCCAGTCACCCAGAGGCCATCGATGGCGCCGACTGCGGCCAGGACGGCCTCGAGCGCGACGAGGTTCGCGTGGATGTCCGAGAGGAGCGCTACGCGCACGCGGCCATCGCATCGGCGAGGGTAAAGCGCCGCTCGAGGAACGCTCGTCCGATGACGACGGACGTCGCGCCCCAGCGCGCTAGCGCGCGCACGTCGTCGAGGTCGCGAACGCCGCCGCCGGTGTGGAACGCGATGTCGCGGCCGACCGTCGCGCGCAGCTGTTCCAGCAACGCCAGCGGCGGTCCACCGAGCCGCCCATCCGCGCTGGTGTCGACGACGTAGAGAGAACGCACGCCACGCAGCACCGCGATCTCCGCGGCGCGCCGCACGTCGAGACCTGACGCGCGCGCGACGAGCGCGGGATCGCCACCGCGTGGCGCGAGCGCTCCGTCCCGCGCTTCGATCTCGACGATGGAACTACGTCCGAGCCCCGCTATGTCTCCGAGCAGCTCTTCGTCGGCGAGCACGGCGCTCGAGAACAGCACGCCGGAGAAGCCGGCATCGAGAGCCGCCTGCGCCTTCGCGAGCGACGAGATGCCACCCGCGAGCCGGCACGCTACGCCGACCGAGCGCGCGATCCGAGACAGGAGCGAGGCGTTCGCGTACTCGCCGCGCTCGGCGCCGTCGAGATCCACCAGGTGCAGCTCGGCCGCGCCGTCCGCGACGTACCGGGTAGCGAGCGCGACCGGATCCTCATCGGCACCAGCGCCGCCGCGATACGCGACGCGACCGCCGCGCACATCGATCGAGGGGACGATCACCACGGGCGGCGGCGCGCGTCGGCCGACGTGCGCGGATAGCGGACCGGCGTGGGTCGCGTCTTGCGCACGACGACGAGGTGTCGCCCGGGGAGGACCTCGCCGACGCCAAGCGAGGCGGTGGGCACGATCGACACGATCTCGCCGCCGATCGCCGCGCACGCGCTCTGCGCGCCGGGAAGCTCCGCATCGACACGACCCTTCCAGACGATCGCGTCGCCGCCGAGCCGCAGGAACGGCAACAGATACTCGACGCACTGCCCCAGCGTCCCGACCGCGCGCGCGGTCGCGACGTCGTACCGGTCGCGACGGTCACGCGCGAGCGCCTCGGCGCGCTCGTTGCGCACCTCGACGTCACTGAGTCCCAAAAGCGTAGAGACCTCTTCGAGAAAGCGCGCCTTCTTGCCCACCGACTCGACGAGCGTCAGCCGGATCGCGGGCGACGCGATACGCAGTGCCAGGCCAGGAAATCCCGCGCCGCTGCCCACGTCGATGACGCGCTCGCGTCCGGTCCACCTGCGTGCGGCGAGCGCGGTGAACGAGTCGAGGAAGTGCTTGTGCGCGATATCGGAGGGCTCAGTGATCGCTGTGAGGTTCAGTGACGTATTCCGTTCGATGAGCTCGCTTGCGAAGCGCTCGCACACCCCGATCTGCTCCGCCGACAACGTGACGCCGAGCCGAGCCGATTCGCTCGCGAGCGCGGCGAACGGCGGCGAGGCGACCGGCACGCTGGCTATCGTATGCGGGTGAGACTCGCGCGAGCCGCGACCTGCGCGATGCTGCTCGTGGCGATGCTCGGGATCTTCGCTCCCCGCGCCGACGCCGCGGCGACGGCGAACGTGAACATCCAGGGATTCCAATTCCTGCCGGCGTCGGTGACGATCACCGCCGGCGACTCGGTCACCTGGAAGAACTTCGACAGCGCGCAGCACAGCGCGTTCTTCAGCAGCCTTGGTATCGGCACCGGCTCGATGAGCCAGGGCGACAGCAAGACGCTCACGTTCAACAACGCCGGGACGTTCAATTACGTCTGCGGCATCCACGGCGCGAGCATGAGCGGGACGATCGTCGTCGGGGCCGCGCCGACGCCACCACCCACGCCCGTCCCGACGCCGGTGCCGACACCGGTGCCCACGCCTGTCCCCACCGCGCCACCGACGCCGGTGCCGACGATCGCGCCGACGGCGACTCCGGTCCTGTTCACGACCACGCCACCGCCGAGTCCGACCGTGGCGCCGATCGCCGCGCCGGCGGAGGCCGCGGCCACCTCATCGCCGACGTTCATCGCGGCCCCGCCACCCGCGCCGGCCGGGACCGTCGCGCTCGCGGAGCGGACCGCGGCGGTGCGGGCCGAGCAGGGCGGGCCCGATCCGCTCGTGCTGCTCGCGATCGCGGTCGTGGTCCTGATCGCGATCGCCGGTCTGATCCGGATCGCTACGCGCAAGGCCTGACGCCGAGCCGTAACCGCGGCCTGCCAGAATCCGCGCCCATGGGGAGGGCAGCGCACCTTGTCGCAGCGGCGTCGCTCCTGCTCTGCGTCGGCATCGCGTCGATGCCCGTCGCGGCGGCGGGCGCAAGCGTGGCGATCGAAGGGACCGCATTCCGGCCGCCGACCATCACCGTGACCGCGGGCGACACGGTCGTCTGGACGAATCTCGACGGGGCCGCGCACACCGTGACATCGAACACCGGCGTATGGGACAGCGGCACGATCCGCGGGAGCGGTGGCACGTTCAGCCGCGCGTTCGCGACGACCGGGACGTTCGAGTACTTCTGCCATCTGCACTCGTGGATGCTCGGCACCGTCGTCGTGCGCGCCGTCGGCGCGCCCAGCCCGACGCCCGCGCGCCAGCTCCCAACGGCACCGCCGAGCGTGGCACCGATCCGCACGATCGCGACCGCCGAGCCGCTCGCGGCGGCGGCGCCGACGGTGGCCCTGCCGGAGCGCGTCGCCGCGTCGAACGCGGAGGGCGCGCCGGGACCGGTCCTCGTCGCGCTCGCCGGCGTCGTGATAGCGGGATTCCTCAGCCTGGCCTGGTTGCTCGTCCGCGGCACCTGAGACAATCGGTGTGCTCATGACCGCAACGCGCGTCGCGGCGCCGGCCGACGACATCGCCGAGATCCTCGTCGACGAGCGAGCGCTCGCCGCGAAGGTCCGCGAGCTCGGCGCGCGGATCGCGGATGACTACCGCGGGCGCGATCTCGTTCTGGTCAGCATCCTCAAGGGCGCGCTTCCCTTCCTCGCCGACCTCATGCGCCAGGTTCCCATACCGCTCGCGCTCGACTTCCTGGAGGTGTCGTCCTACGGCGCGTCGACCGAGTCGAGCGGGGTGGTACGCATCTTGAAGGACCTGGCCAATCCTATAGAAGGTCGTGACGTGGTCGTGGTCGAAGACATCCTGGACACCGGTCACACGCTCGGGCACGTGATCGAGCACCTGAATTCGCAGCATCCCGCGTCGGTCCGGCTCTGCACGCTGCTGGACAAGCCGGCGCGGCGCATCGTGCCGATACAGATCGACTATCGCGGCTTCGAGATCCCCGACAAGTTCGTCGTCGGCTACGGGCTTGATTACGCCGAGCGTTATCGGAACCTGCCATTCATCGGCGTGCTCAAGCCGGAGGTGTACCGGAGCTCGCGGTGAAACGGCGCATGGTCCTCGCGCGGCTGATCTCGCTCGCGCTCGCCGTCGCACCGCTCGCGAACGGAGCACCCGCGTCCGCCGCACCACCCCTCGCGGTACCAGCCGCGGTGCGGGTGAACGTCGCCGGTCTCGGCACCTCGTACGCGGAGATCGGATCGACCGGAACGCTCACCGCGACCGCCGACGACGGGCGAGTCCTCTATAGCGGAGGATCTCGGACGCTCACGCGTCGGAACGTCAGGCGCGCCGAGGGCGCGGTGGTGCAGCTGCCGCCCGCGATCGACGGCATCAGCCCCGAGGACCGCGAGAGCCGGCTCGAGATCCTCCGCGAGGCACGCCGGGTGGCGCTCGAGCCGGCGGTGCACATCGTCACGACGCCGTTCGAGTTCGCGTTGCTGCAGGGCGACCCGCTGGGGACCGCGGTCATCTCCGATACGAAGATCCGACCGATCCGCTTCGTCGCGAACTTCGGTTACCTGAACTTCAACGGACGGCTGTTCCGCGGGACGCTCGAGGTCACCACCGACGACGAGGGCGACATGATCGTCGTCAACACCGTGCCGACCGGCGATTACCTCGCATCGGTCATCGGCGCGGAGGAGCCCTCGACGTGGCACCCGGAGGCGCTCGCGGCGCAGGCCATCGCGGCGCGCACGTACCTCGTGACGCATCTGCGGCGTCACGAGCACTACGACATCGAGGGGGACACGCGCGATCAGGCCTACGAGGGCCTGGGGAGCGAGGCCGACTCCACCCGGCGCGCGATCGACCGCACCACCGGTCTGGTCGCGACGTATCGCGGAGCGCCGATCGAGGCGCTCTATTCCGCGAACGCCGGCGGCATGACCGAGGATTCCGAGAACGTCTTCGCGAACGCGCTTCCTTACCTGCGCAGCGTGCCCTCGCCGGGAGATGACCTCGCGAAGGACAGCGGCTGGGGCCGAACGAGCTGGGAATGGAACCGCGAGTTCACCGCGCCGCAGCTGGGCGCGTACCTCGCGTCGCGCGGGCTCAACGTGGGTATCCCGCAGCGTGTCGAGCTCGTCCAGGTGACGAACGCCGGCCGTGTCGTGAAGGCGCGGGTCATCGGCGACCAGGGCACGCGCGATATCGGAAAGGACGCCAGCCGTTACTACTTCGGCCTCAAGAGCGGCCTGTTCACCGCGGACCTGGTACGCGGCGGCGGCACCGAATGGGTCTCGTACCGCGACACGGTCCGCCTGTACGACATGGACGTCCTCGGCGCGGACCGGATCGCGACGACGTACGAGCGCACCCTCAACTCCGACCGCGAGCTCGTTGGCTTCAAGGAGAGCGGCTACGTCTACCGACTCCCGGACCGCTTCGTCTTCAACGGACGCGGCTTCGGTCACGGCGTCGGGATGTCGCAGTGGGGCGCGCAGAGCATGGCCCTCCGCGGCTCCGACTACGAACAGATCCTCAAGCACTATTACCAGGGCATCGCGCTGATGAACGTCGGCGGTCCCGAGCCCTAGCATGCGACCGCATTGCGCGCGGTCGCGGTCATCCTCATCTGCGCGGCGGCGTGGGTCGTGGGGTGGACGACGCAGCGCTCGGCTCCGGCCGGCTTCGACTTCATCGCGATCTACGCGTCGGCGCGCCTCGTGGCGACCGGTCAGTGGGGCAGCGTCACCGACCCCGACGCGATCCTCGCGATGGAGCACGCGACGCTCCCCGAACGGACGATCCTGCTGCGCAATCCCAATCCACCGGCGTTGTCGCTCATCCTCGCGCCGCTCGGAGCCCTGCCGTTCGACGTCGCGTTCGCGGTCATGCTCACGCTCGGCGTCGCCGCGCTCACGGCGTCGGCCTTCCTGCTCGCGCCCCTCGCGCACGCCGACCAGCGCGCGCGCCTGCTGCCGTTCGCGCTCCTCGCGCCGCCGTCGCTGATCGCGCTCGCCGAGGGCCAGACCACGCCGTTCGTGCTGCTCGCCATCGCCGGGTCGCTGCGCGCGCCTCCGCGTGTCAGCGGCGCGCTGCTCGGACTCGTTGCGTTCCGACCGCAGCTCATCGCGCTCTTCGCGGTCGTCGTGCTCGCTGACGCGCGCCGGCGGCTGCCGTTCCTCGCCGTCGTCCTCGCCATCGCGGCGGTGTCGATCCTCATGGTCGGCGTCGAAGGCCTCGCGCGATATCCGGAACTCCTGGGTCCGGCCGCGGCCGAGCTCGGCCCGGGCGAGCTCGGCATGCCGGCGCTGCTGCGACGCGTCGGCATCGGCGGCGCCGACGGAGCGCTCGCGAACATCGTTCTGTCAGCGATCGCGAGCGTCGTCGCCGCGATCGCGGTGCTACGCACCGCGGAGGATCGGCGCACCGTCGTCGCCGCGCCGGCAACGCTGCTCTCCGCGCCCCACGCGCTGCTGCACGACGCGGTCTTCGCGTATCCCGCGATCCCCGAGCGCGCCACGTCGATGCGCGCGACGTTCGCCTGGGTCCTGAGCGGTCTCGTAGTCGTTCTCGTGCACCAGGCGGGCGTCCCGATCGCGCCCCTCTGGTTGCTGGCGCTCCTGTTGTGGCGCAGAAGTTAAGCGAGAACAGGGGAACGGTTCGGTGGACGGCCGCGAGCGAACGCGGCCGACGACGATGGGTGCGCCTCGAGCGAATATCGCAGCGCCTCTTCGGAGAGCGAAAGTTCCGGCGGACAGCTGGCGCGAGTCATGAGCGAGAGGCGCACCCGAAGATCGTCGGCCGCGCTCGCCAACGCCGCGCGCTACACCATCGCGACGCTGTCGTGCCGCAGGCCCATGAATTCCATCCAGAGGCTCAGCGCGACGCGGTCGCAGTCGCGACGCTCGCGCGCCACGGCGGCCTGGTCCCACGCGTGGAGCGGCTTGCCCGCGATGATGTCCCTGATCCGCCCGGCGAACCCGCGCCGCTCGGCCTCGATGAGATGCCCGAGCACCTCGTTCACGCACCACTCGCCGGGCGCCGGGTGCCAATTCGCTCCGGCATCGGCCAGCGCGGTGACTTCCCCCTCGATGAGCGCGCAGGTGGATTCCAGCAGCGCGACGACCTGTGCGGTCGAGAGCGGCGTGGAGGGCTGTGGCGTGACCACGGCGGCTAGGTGATGAGCATGGGCGCGCTGCGGATCGGCACGCGCACGTTCAGGACGACCGTCCCGTCGGCGCGCGTCTCGTGCGTGGACTCACCACGCAGCAGCTCGAGGCGTTCGCTGCGCCGGAGACCGGACTGCAGCTCGCCATCGGGTGGCAGGTCCTTGCCGTCGCTCTGCAGCAGGATCTCGAGCGCCTCGTCCTTCCAGGTCATGCCGAGCACGACGTCCTTCGCGCTCGCCTTCGCGATGCGCTCGACGAGCGAGTCCTGGATCAGTCGGAAGATCGCGACCTCGTCATCCGAGGGGAGGCGGCGGTCACGGCCCGTGCTCGAGAAGTCGATGCGCACGCCGTGCTTGTCGATGAGCGTCTGCACGTAGCGGCGCATCGTCGGGACGAGTCCGAGATCGTCGAGGATCATCGGCCGCAGCTCGAAGATGAATCCGCGCAGCTCCTGAAGCGTCTTGTTCACCATCTGGCGCAGCGCTGCGAGCTCCGTCCGTGAGCGCTGCGGATCGACCTCGAAGAGGCGCTCGCTGATCTCCGACTGCAGCACGACATTCGCCATCGCCTGAGCGGGTCCGTCGTGGACCTGTCGCGCGATGCGCTTGCGCTCTTCCTCCTGTGTATCGACGACCGCCTGCAGCAGGCGGCTCTCATCGAGCACCGGCGCGGTGTCGGCCGGAAGGGGCGCCGCCGAGCTCTGATGCACCTGCTGCTGCGCTGCGGTGAGGAGCAGCCTCGTGCGGTCGAGGAGCTTGCGCTTCCCCTGGAGCGCACCGAGCTGTCCCTCCATCGTCATGCGACGCGAGATGGCCGCCGAGTGCTCGTCGGTCGCGCCGAAGATCTCCTCGCGCTGGAAGTTGCCGGGATTGGCCCGGATCTCCTCCACGCGCGCCTTCGTCTGATCCTCGCGCGCCTTGAGGCGGTTCACCTCGGTCTGCGTGCTCTCGACGAGCAGGTCGAGCTCGCGGATCTCCGCGGTGACCTTCGCCTGCTCCGTCACGAGATCGCCAGCGACGTCGATCGCTGCTTGAGCGCTCAATTACCCATCTCCGGCCCCTTGATCCAGCCCTGGCGGATGGCGTACACGACCGCCTGCGTGCGGTCGTTCACCGACAGCTTCCGCAGGATGCTCGACATGTGATTCTTCACCGTCTGCTCCGAGATGGCCAGAGCGTAGGCCACTTCCTTGTTCGTCATCCCCTGCGCGATGTTGTCGAGGATCTGGACCTCGCGCGGCGAGAGCGGCGCGAAGACGTGCGCGGAGCCGGGACCGTACACCGAGAGCTCGCGGAACTCCGCGAGCACCTTCGTGGCCACGGCGGGACGGCTGAAGACGCGCTCGTTGATGCTGAACTGGCCCGCCCGCGCCTTGCGGATCGCATCGACGAGCTGAGCCGGCTCGCAGTCCTTGTTCAGGTAGTCCGCCGCGCCGGCGCGGATGGCCTCGAACAGCGTCTGCTCCTCGTCCTTGGCGGTGAGCACGACCACGGCGACATGTGGCAGCTCACGGCGGATGCGCTGCGTCACCTTGATACCGGATGTGCGCGGAAGATCGGCTTCGATGACCAGCACGTCGGGCTCGAGCTCGAGCGTCTTCGTCGCCGCCTCCTCACCGTCGCTCGCCGTGCCGATCAGCTCCAGGTCCTCTTCCTTCGCGAGGACCTGACTGATCCCAAGAGTGGTGAGGCGGCTGGAGTCGGCGAGGATGATGCGGATGCTTCGGTCAGTCTTGTCGGCCAAGCGTCCTTCCTCTTTCGCCGTGCGAGCCCGGTTCAGAGCCCTTCGTCGGGAGGAGCAGTGTAACCGCGGTGCCCTTTCCGGGCGTCGACTGGATCTGCAGGCTCCCGCCGATGAGTTCGGCGCGTTCGCGCATTGACAGAAGACCGACCGACTTCACGCGGCGCGCGACCTTCACGAGGTCGAACCCGACGCCATCGTCGGTAACGTGAAGGACCCAGCTGGCGGTGGATCGCTGCCAAACGACGCCGACCACGGCCGCGCGCGCGTGCTTGTTCACGTTCTGCAGCGCTTCCTGCATCACCCGGTAGACGGCCAGCTCTTGTTGCGGCGACAGGCCGGTCTCGGCGACGTCGAGGGTGCTCGAGACCTTGATGCCGCAGCGGGTCTGCCATTCGCTCGCGTAGTTGCGCATGGCTTCGGCCAGGCCGAGCTCGGACAGCTCCGGCGGACGGAGGTCGTAGATCATCGCGCGGACCGAGTCCAGCGACGACCGGAACTGGCCCTTCAGCCCGCCGAGCTCGGTGCGGAGCGTCTGCCGCACTTCCGCCGGCGCCCGCTCGGCGATGCGCTCCAGATACTCGACCTCGAAGATCGCGTTCGCCAGCACCTGCGCCGGTCCATCGTGCACGTCGCGGTACAGTCGCTCGCGCTCGGCCTCGAGACTCTCGAGAACGCGCTGCGTGACCTCGAGCGATTGGTCGTTCCCACGCGGCTCCGGCTCGATCCCCGAGCCGAGGAGGTACGCCGCGCTCGATTCGATGTGCTGGACGACCAGCTGCAGCTGCTTCAGGCGGCGATACGCCTTCTGCGTGCTCTCATCGAGCGTCACATCCGCGGCGCGACGCGACTGGGCCTCGGCCAGACGTTGATACGAGCGCGCGAATTTCTCGACCTGCTGGCGCGTCCGGCGGATGTCGCGGCGAAGACCGTCGACTATCGCGTCGAACTGAGCTTCGAGATCGTCCGAGTCCTTCACGAGGCGCGTCGGCTGTGTGCTCGTGTTCGGAGTATATGGACGCGTCTCAGCGCGGAACGAGCAGAACGAACTGCTCCGATCTCGCGAGCTGCCGCCATCCGAGCTCCGCGGCGCGCACCGCAATGGGATCCGACGGGCGCACGAGCAGCGCGCTGATCCGGCGGCGGTCCACGACCTCGCGCCACGAGGGGGCGGCCGCGACCACGATGCGGTAGTCATCGAGCGTGCGTCCCAAATATGGGGTCAGTCGACCATCGATGAACACCGGCGTTTGGGGCGCTCGCCAGATGAGCCAGCCACCCCAGTCGTACGTGTTGAACAGGCCGGCGCCGCGCGGCAGGGCCGCGAGCGCTTCCTTTGGATACGACGACTCGTCGGTGTCCGGGGGCGCGGCAGCCATCGCGACGGCGAGCACCGCGAGAGCGCCCCCGGCCAGGCCGACGAACGCCGGTCGCGGGAGGTCACGCGACGCCGCGGTTCGTGGACGGGCGTCGCGCGTCGTGGCCCTTCCCGTGATGCCGGACCAGAGCAGTCTTGCTACCTCGTCGATACGCGTCACCAGGAGCGGTGCCGCCGCGATCGCCAGGAACGGGGCGTGCCGAAGCGCCGTGAGGGAAAGGAACACGACCGGAACGAGAACGACCGTCTCGCGCGGCCAGACGGCGGAGCCGGCAAGCGCGCAGGCGAGGACGAGCACGAGCGTGACGGCGTAGAGCGCGCCGAGCTGCGTGCGCACGTCGATGACGCCCTCCTCCATGATGTCGCGGGTCGGCGAGAAGAAGTGCGAGCCCGGCGTGAAGAACGCGCCCGGCCCAGCCGGCGTGAGCATCGAGCCGAACACGACGCCGAACGCGACGAGCGCGTACATCCGGCGACGCGGCGCGTCGACCCACGCGCCCTCGACACAGGCCGCGAGCGCGACGACGACGCCGACGGCATACGAGCCGTGGAGATTCGCCCACAGCGCGACGAGCGGAACGCACGCGACGAGCGCCCACGAGCGGCCGCCGCGTCCGAGCCGCAGCAGCACGAGGAGCGCCGCGAACGCCGCGAAGCCAAGGAGCTCCGGACGATCGACCCACACGAAGCGCGTGAGGAAGACGGCGGGGAGCCCCGCGATGACGGCGAGGAGCGGCCGCTCCGGTCGCGCGAGGAGCGCGTTCGCGACCACGAGCCCGACGAGAACGGCGACCGCGAGGGCGCGCACGACGATGATCCCGCGCCAATCGCCCGCCAGATACGCGGCGTAGATGATGAGCTCGCCGAGCCATTGGTCGACCGTCGTCAGCGTTCCGGTCGCGCTCCACGAGAACACGTCGACGCGCACGAGTCCTTCCGCGAGCGTCCGTTGCGCTGTGGCGAGATGCCAGAAGAGATCCGGATCGTGGACCCGCTGCTGCGCCGCGAGCGCCCCGAACGCGGCGGCGCACGCGAGCGCTACGACACCGCTCGCTCTCGTCACGGTCGCTCCAGGAGGATCCAGCGGCCCGGCTCCTCCCCGCGAACGCGCCAACCATCTTCGCTCAGCGCTCCCGCCAGTGGCCGATCCGGACGAAGGAGCGCGACGCGGATATCCCATCGCGCGAGGACCTCTCGATAACCCGAGCGGAGCTTCGCCACGGTCTGAAAGTCTCGAACGACGTCGGGGACGAACAGCGCTTCGCCACGCCCATCGACGAAAGTCGGATGGGCCGGCGAGTACCGGATCAGGTAGCCGCCCCAGTCGTACTCGTTGAGCAGATTCCCGCGCAGCGGGTCGAGGCGAGCGAGCGCGCCGACGGGATACCGCGATAGATCCGGTTCGCGTGGCGCGGTCAACGCCGCGAACGAGACGAGAGCGGCGGCGAGCGCCACGCACGCGGCGAGCGCGGCGGCGCGCGGGACGAGAAGGTCCGCGACGCGCGGGCGACCCAGCGCGTCGGGCACCATCGCCGCGACGAACGGCCCGAGGACGATGCATGCATAGGGCGTCTCGCGCTGGATCGCGAGCGCGAGCACGGTGAAGACCGGGATCAGGCCAGGCCAGAGCAGCGGCGCGCCCAGCCGGTCGGCGATGCCCTCGCGTCCGCACGCGAGAGCGGCCCCCAGCGCGAGAAGCAGGAGGGTTGCGAACAAGACGCCCGCGGGCGAGAGCACGTCGAGCGGGCGATCCTCGACGATCCAGTCGGGCAGGAGCGCGCCGTATGCGACGGCCCGTCCGATCGCTCCCGCGCCCGCGGGGTTTACCTGCGCGAGCGCGAGCGCGCCGACGAGCGCGAGGACGAAGGCGCGGCGCTGGCCCGCGACGCGTTCGAGGAGCGTGTCGATGGTCGCGATCGCGAGGATCGCGATGCCGAGCACAAAGGCGTTGTGCAGGTTCGCCCACACCAGGAACAACGGCGGCAGCAGCGCCAGCCGCCACACGCGGCCATCGGCGCGGGTCGCGAGCACGACATCGAGGACCAGGGCGAAGAGCGCCAGCGTGAAGAGCTGCGGACGTTCGCCCCAGACGAGCCGGGAGACGAGCACGGTGGAGAGGATCGGCAGCGCGGCCCACCCGACGTGCGGCTGGACGCGGAGGGTGAGGCGCGCGAGGAAGAACGTGGCCACGCCGACCAGCGCGGCGCGGAGTACGTCGATGCCGAGCCATCCACCAGCGCGGTACGCGAGCGCCAGGACGATCTGACCGAGCCACTGGCCGACCGAGTACGGCTGCCCCTCGCGTGTGTAGGAGAAGAGATCGCGGTCGAGGATCTGCCCGTGGTCGAGCATCCATTCGCCGCTCGTCAGGTGCCAGAACATGTCCGAGTCCGAAGGAGCCTGACCGACGGCGAGCGCCGCCGCGATCGCGGCGAAGAGGATCGCGCTGAGCGTTGCGGTCCTCACGCCGCGTCCATCACGGGATCGAGCATCCGATGTCGCCTCGTACCGGATGGATGTGGATGTCACCGCGTAAGACGGCGGGCGCGAGCCACGACGGAATGTCACCGCGATACAGCGCGTCGTAGGCGCTGAAATGAGTCGCCTCCAACACGATCGACCGCGCGCCGTATGTCGCGACGGCGCAACCCGCCTCGGCCAAGCCATCCGCCGGCGTGACGATCACGGTGCGACCGCTGATGGACCGCCAGGCCGCCGCGTCGATCGCCAGGAATGGCCCCGCGGGGATCGCGTCGAGCGCGGACGCGCGCGCGTTCGCCGGACCGTTGAAGGCGGCGTCCCATTGGACGAGGGCACCCGCCGACAGCGCGACCACGAGCGTGAGCGCACCGGCGGACCAGACGCGCGCAATCCCGGTATCCCGAGTGGCAAGGACGCGCTCGGCGCCGGCGGCCGCGAGAGCCACGCCGTACGGAAAGAATGCCGCCAGCGAGTGGAAGTACGACCCGCGCGTCGAGTGCAGCGTCCAGACCAGCGACTGCGCGAGATAGACGAGCACGAGCAATGACGCCCAGGCTCGCACGTCGGCTCGGGTGCGCAGCCTGATCGCAGCGAGCGCCGCCAGCGGACCCAGCACGACGGCGAAGGCGAAGATCGCGGTCGCTCCATTCGTCAGCAGCGCGTTGAGCTTCGCGACCAGCACCGCCGGCAACGACGCGACGAACGCCGACGCCGAGGGCGATGCGATCGCGAAGAAGGCCTCGTAACGACCGAGCAGCGTCGTGCGCGCGAGCAGGTCGGGGGGAAGCCCGACTGCGACATCGCGCGCGAACCACGCGCCGCCGATCGCGAGCGCGAACAGGCTCGCGGCGGCGCCGGCACGGCGCGACGCCGGACGCGCGAGAAGCGCGAGCACCGCGAGCCCGAACAGCGCGCCCTCGGCGCGGGCGAGATAGAGCAGCCCGACGAGCAGACCGGCGACCGCGCCGGCGCGGACGGACCCGCGCGCGGCGCGCGCATAGGCGACGAAGAAGAGCGTCCCGATGAGCGCGGCCGGTGCGAAGGCGTCGGTGGCGACGAAGGCCGGAGCGAAGATGCCGCCTAGCCCGACGACAGCCGCGGCGCCCAGCGCGGAGCGCTCCCCGACGTCGAGCGAGCGCGCCGCGACGTATGTGGTCGCCGGAAGGAAGACCGCGGTCGCGATGATCGCGGCCTGCGCCGCGCGGAACTCACCAAGGAGCGGCCCGAGCGTCGCGATCCCGACCGCTTCGAGCGCGGAGACGAGCGGTACCCAGAATCGATGGCTCGCCACCGGGAGCGCGGCCATTCCCGGCGCCTCGATGAAGTTCCAGACGAAGTCCGCGGAGAGTCCGTCACCGCGCGCGAGACGGCCCGCGACGACCGAGTAGTAGTACGCGTCGGTGTAACCGGGCCGCGCGACGATCGTCGCGCTGAGGAGACGAACGAGAAGCGCCGCGGCAGAGAGGAGGATCAGTCGGATGGCCGCGGCATCCGGCACGGCGCGAGTCTAGACGGAAGCATCGCTCGGCGACGCATCTCCAGCGCGGAGCGCGATGGCGACGAGTAGCGCCGTCGCCGCGCTGATCCATGCGGACAGTGTCTCGTTCAGGCGCGCGAACGCGATCGCGTAGAGCACCCACGGGATCGGACCAGCGAGCGCGACGGTGACCAGCAGCAATCCGAGACGGATGCCGGTCGGCGGGACCGCGCGCGCGAGCACGACCGACCACGACACCGCGAGGACGAGGAAGTCATAGGTCCAGGCGTACGGCGTCGCGAACAGCGAGAGCGGCAGGCTCAGAGCAAGGAGACCCAGGCCGTCGACACGCACGCGACGGACGAGCAGCCACGCCGATCCGGCGACCGCGGCGATGAGGATCGCGCCGATCCAGGAGCTGCCCAGCCAGTCGCCCGCGAAGCCCCACGCGGTCGGAAGGAAGGACACGACGCGTATCCGGCGGCCGCTGAGCTCGTCACCCCACTCCAGCAACCACCCTGGAACGAAGGCCATCGGCACGATCACCATCGCCGCGGCCGTCGCGAGCGCCGCGCCGAGCAGCCGCAGGCGCCGTCGAACGATCGCGCTGACGACGAGCACGGGCAACGCGAGCGCAACGATCTGCGGCTTCGCCGCGAGCGACGACAGCGCGATCCCGGCCGCGCGCTCGCGACGCTGGCTGAGGAAGAGGGCGAGCGCTCCGGCGAGGCCGAGCATCACGCCGGTGATCTGGCCGTACACGACGAGCAACCAGAATGGCTGCGACGAGACGACGAGCGCGCCATAGAGAGGAGCGAGGCGCGATGGGCCCCGTGCCGCGCGCCATGCGCACCAGGCACCGGCGAGCCCGGCCGCGATCGACAGCGACTCCCAGACGATCGCCGCGGGCTCGAGCGGCAGTGCGCCGATGGGCAGCATGGCGACCGCCGTCCACAGGGGATATCCATAGCGGCCCGGACACGACGAGCGCGCGACGCCGCCGAGCGGGTTCGGATAGAGGCCGCCGGTCACCGACTGCCAGTACACCTCGTCGTACGGATCGTGTCCGAGCACGAGCGAGCGCGCGCCGTGGTAGAGACAAAAGAAGTCGGAGGTCTGGTACCAGGCGTTCGAGGCGGCCGCGACGGTGCCCGCGAGGATCGCGATCGCGAGCAGCGCCCCGAGCCTAGCGCCGGCCATTCGCCTCGAGCTCGGTGCGCGAGCGCAGGTAGACGATCCCGCCGATGACGATGACCGAGAAGACGCTGACCGCGCGATCGAGCACGGCGACCGCCACGGCGGTCGATCCCGAGAGGCCGAAGCCCTCGGTGAGGACGTACACCATGGCGATCTCGACGAATCCGAATCCGGCCGGTGTGAGCGGCACCGTGGTGAGGAGCGAGGTCGCGACGGCGACGAACACGACACCCGATTCGGGAAGATGCAGGCCCAGCGCCGCGAGGACGAAGAACAGGCGCGCCGCCTCCGCGGCCCAGATGATCAGCGTCAGCGGGCCGGCGATGGGAAGCGCCCGGAGGCTGTGCAGCACGCCCTCGCGGAAGAGGCGCCCGATGCGGCGTACCTCACGCGGAAAGAATCGCGCGATCCTGGGTCCGATCGCGTAGAGCGCGAGCAGGCCGAGGGCGATGAGGAGCGCGAGCGCGGCGCCGGTGATGTACACGATCCGCAGGTCAGGCAGCACGGTCCGGCCGAACGCGACGTACCCGCCGACGACGAGCAAACCGAAGACGACGACGATGTCGAGCAGCCGCTCCGCGACGACGACACCGACGGTGCGCGAGAGCGAGATCCCGAAGCGTCGCTTCACCAGGTAGGAGCGGTAGAGATCCCCGAGCTTCGCCGGCACGAGGCAGTTGACGAACCAGCCGAGGAACAGGATCCGCAGGAGATCGCGCCATCCGAGCGTCGCGCCGCCCTCGCGCAGCAGGCGCGCCCAGCGGATCGCGCGCAACGGGAACGAGAGGTAGTACACGACCAGCGCCAGCGCCACCAGAAGGAGGTTCGATGCGCCGATCGTCGCGGCGGTCTCGTTCCAGTCGACGTTGCGCGCGAAGAAGGCGATGAGCGCGAGCGGTATCGCGGTCGAAACGGCCTCGCGCCAGCCGAACAGCTGCCGGCGGACGGCGACCTCGTCGGTACGCCCGGCGACGTCGGCGAGCTCCTGGATCGTGGCGTCCTCGACGTGGCTCGAGGACACGCGCATCAGGTCTTTCGTCGGGTCCGGCGTCGTGTCCACCACTTCCGCATGACGTCGTAGCGGGTCGCGAGATGTATCGCCGTGCCGGTCAACCGCCCGCTCACCGAGCCGGTCCGCAGCGCCTCGACCATCTCCTGGGGTCCGGTGAAATCCGTCACCTCGACCCAGGCGCGTCCGATCTCCGACGCGCGATGCGCGTCGCTCCCGACGGCGCCAGGGATGCCATGGTCTTTCGCGTACGCGGCCGCGCGGCGGTTGTCCGCGCTGAACGACTCGCGCGCGTTGAAGACCTCGAGACAGTCGATCTGCGGCCAGAGCCGATCCAGCGCCTCGCGTCTAAGATGGAAACGGCGATTCCGGCTGAATGGATGCGGCACGCAGACGATGCCGCCCTGGTCCTTGATGCGCGCGATCGTCTCTTCCGCCGGTAGGTCGCGAGGGATCGGCCGATCGAGGAACAGTCCGATGATCTCGCCGTCACGCGTGCTGACCTCCTCGCCCACGATGACGCGGAAGGCGTCAGCCATCTCGCGTAGATGCAGCGCGCCCTCGATCGTGTTGTGATCGGTCGCGCAGACGATATCGAGCTTCGCGGCACGGATCGCCTCAGCCTGCACCCGCAGTGGGGTGCGGCTGTCCGGTGAATACTCGGAGTGCGTATGCATGTCGACGCGCACGCGGCGGGCCCCTTGGCTCATGCGGTCCGTCCCTTCGCGTACGCATCCTCGACGATCGCGCGGATGCGCTCGCGGAATCGTGACACATCGAAGCGGCGGGCCGAGGCGCGCAGCGCCTGGGGATCCCACGACCGCCGCTCCGCGCGGAGCACCGCGTCGGCGAATGCGTCCGGGTCGGGCTCGGCGACGAGCAGGCCATCGACGTCCTCGCGGACGATCTCCCGCGCGCCGCCGGCGGCGAGCGCGACGACCGGCGCACCCGAAGCGAGCGCTTCCACGCAGACGATGCCGAAGTCGTCTTCGGCCGGGAAGATCAGACCCCGAGCCGCCCCGAGAAGATCGCGCACCGTACCGTCGTCGACCCGACCGCTGAAGGCGACGTTGTCTCGCGCGATGCGCTCGAGCGACGACCGTTCGCGCCCCTCGCCGACGACGATGAGGCGCATGCCCAGTCGTGCGAACGCTCTGACGGCGACGTCGGCGCGTTTGTAGGCGGAGAGCCGGCCGACATACACCCAGAAGTCCCCGCGCTGCGCCTGCGGCGTGAACGCATCGACGGTGACCGGCGGATGCAGCACCTCGCTCTCGCGCCCGTAGTACCGGCGGATGCGATCGGCGACGACCTCGGAATTGCCGATCCACCGGTCCACGCGCGCAGCGAGCTCGCGATCGGTCTCGCGCAGTCGCGCGAGCAGCTCGCGCATCGCGCCGCGGAGCGGCGCCGGGACCTCGTCGCGCAGATACTCCTCGCTCCAGTCCCACAGGTAGCGCGTCGGCGAATGGCAGTACGCGATCTCGACGGTCCGCTCGGCAACGCCGATCCCTTTGATAAACGCGCTCGTCGATACGAGGACCGCATCGATCTCGGCCGGCACGCGCAGACGGCGCGCGGCGCCTGGATAAAGAGGGAGGAGGACGCGATGCAGGCCCCCGCCGACGGGGAATTGCTGCAGGTAGCTCGTCCGCAGATCCCAGCCCGGAAGAGCGCCGTAGCGGCGCCGGTCGTGGAAGAACGTGTAGACCGGTGCCGCGGGCCACATCGCGTGAAAGGCGTCGACGACGCGCTCCGCTCCCCCGCGCACCGCGAAATACTCGTGGGCGAGGGCGAGCTTCATCGCTTGAGAACACGCTTGCGCAGGACCAGGAGCGCAAAGAAGGGAAGCACGCGCTGACGGCGCCAGCGCCATGGCTCGTGGAGCAGGCGCCACAGCCACTCGAGGCCGATCGCGTGCAACAGCCTGGGGGCCACGCGCTGCCGCCCGGCGAGCTGATCGAAGACACCACCGACCCCGATCGCGAGCCGAACCGACGGTAGCGCCGCGAGGTTGCGAGCGATCCAGCGCTCCTGTTTTGGCATCCCGTACGCGACGAGGAGGATCTCCGCGCCGCTCTCGCGGATGCGGGCGACCGTGCTTTCGTCCTCGCGCGGATCGGGCGATCCCGCGTGACATCCCGCTATGCGTAGATCCGGGGCGCGTCGATGCAGCGCGGCCGCGGCCTTCTCGGCTACACCGGGACCAGCGCCGAGAAAGAACGTCGGCGCCCGGCGCGACCCGAGCTGCGGGACGAGCGAGTCCACGAGCAGACGGCCCGGTACGCGCGGAACGGGATCTTCGAGCATGCGCGACGCGGCGACGACTCCCGCGCCGTCGGCGACGACCAGATCAGCCTCGCGCGCGATGCGCGCGACGTCGGCGTCCCGCCGCGCAAGCATCACGAACTCGGGGTTCGCGGTGATGACGAACGTGCGCTCCCCACCGTCGAGCCGTCGAAGTATCCGCTCGGTCGCGCCCGCGAGGTCGACGCGGTCGAAGCCCACACCGAGCACGTCGACGCGCGCGGCCACCGATCAGTGGACGGCGACGAGGCTTCTGCGGAAGAAGTCGATGTGCTCGAGCGCGAGTCCCGTGCCCTTGGCGACGCAGTAGAGCGGGTTCTCGGCCACGTAGCAGGCGACGCCGGTGACCTGCGTCAGGAGCTTGTCCATGTTCCGGAGAAGCGCGCCACCGCCGGAGAGCACCATCCCCTTGTCGATGACGTCCGACGCTAGCTCCGGTGGCGTCTGTTCGAGCACGCCTTTGACCGCGGTGATGATCTGCTGGAGCACCGGATCCATGGCTTCGGTGATCTCGTTGCTTCCGATCGTGATCGTACGGGGCAGGCCCGCGATGAGGTCGCGGCCACGGACCTCCATCGTGAGCTCTTGATCCATCGGCATTGCCGAGCCGATCTGGATCTTCACGTCCTCGGCGGTGCGCTCGCCGATCATGAGGTTGTATCGCTTTCGCACGAAGTTCGCGATCGCCTCGTCGAGCTTGTTGCCTGCGGCGCGAACGCTACGCGAGACGACGATGCCGCCGAGCGATATGACCGCGATCTCCGCGGTGCCTCCGCCGATGTCGATGATCAGGTTCCCGCTCGGGCCCGAGATCGGGATGTTCGCGCCGATGGCGGCTGCGAGCGGCTCCTCGATGAGGTGGGCCTCGCGCGCTCCGGCGCGCACCGCCGCATCCTTCACGGCACGTCGCTCAACGCTCGTGACGCCAGATGGCACGCAGATCATCAGCTCCGGATGGAAGATCCGCACGCGCCCGCACACCTTGTCGATGAAGTACTTGAGCATGTACTCGGTGATCACGTAGTCGGCGATGACGCCGTCGCGCATCGGCTTCTGCGCGGTGATGTTGCCGGGCGTGCGGCCCAGCATGAGCCGCGCCTCCTCGCCGACGGCGACGATCCGCGGACGCGCGGATCCACCGTCGTGCGCGAGGGCGACGACGGACGGCTCGGTGAGGACGATGCCCTTCCCCCGTACGTAAACGATGACGTTGGCCGTACCGAGGTCGATGCCGATCTGCTTCGCGAACACCTTCGTCAAGCCTAGAGCGTCACAGAGCGACGCGTGTCGCGAACGCGAGGCGTGTCATGCAAGAGCAGCCACACGGCCGCATCGATGGGGATCCGATCGCGATGTACGCGACAGCTCAGCTCACGGTCCCTTCGATCCTGTGGCGACGACGTTCGTCTCGGATCGACGAACGCGTGCTGTCGCGCGCCGCAGGACCAATGTCGGCATCGTGTTCTCCCGCCGGCGATACGCGTCATCCGCGCCACGGTCCGGCGGCGACCCAGAAAGGGGCGCCAGGCTATTTCCGACTTGACAACTCGGTTTATGTTAGGCGAGCCTAATGTTGGTGCCGAAGCAGCTGCGCGCGCTCATCCCCATTGCACTCGCCGTCCTTCTGTCGCTGGCCGCTTGCCAGCGGACGGCGGGACCGGCCACACCCCAGGAGATCGCGATCGGTGCCGCAGCCGAACAGGCCCGCGCGCATCTCGCCGCCGCCCTCGAGAACGCCAACGCGGGCCGCTGGGACCTCGCCGCCGTCCACGCGGCACACCCGTCGGAGGCGATGCCGGCGATCGACTCGGCGGTGGCCAAACGTGATCCTGCCGCCGACGCTGCGCTTCGCAAGCGGACGCAGGAGATCGTGCAGGCGGCGCAGCGAAAGGATCCTGCCGCACTGCGATCGCTCGTCGAAGACGCCGATCGCCAGTTCGCGCGTGTCTCCGCGATCGTCATGGGCGAGGATCGCGCCGCGGAGCTCTCCTATCGCGCCAGCGTCGTCGCATCGCTGGTGGAGGCGGTGGCCGACGAGTACGGCGAGGGCGTCGACGACGGGGTCCTGCGTCAGGAGATCGAATACCAGGACGCCTACGTCTTCCTTGAACAGGCGCGCGCGCTCTGGAGCCAGATCGAGCCGTCCGTAGCGCGCACGAATACCGGCGAGCACGCGAAGATCGTCAGCGCCCTCGATGAGCTGCGCGTGGCGATGCCCGGTCTGCGCGCGCCGGCCTCGCCTGTCCCGGCGGAGCGGGTCGCGTCGCTCGCCAAGACGATCCACGAAGAGCTCCGTGAGGCGGTCGGTGCGCGGACCGGCGTCGCCGCGGCCGGCGCGAACGAGCTGAAGGCACTGCTGAAGCATCTCGACGAAGCACGTGACGCGCTCCGCGCCGGGAACGTCGCGGCGGCGAAGGCCGCCTATCACGAGTTCCAATCGGGCTGGGGCGCGATCGAGGACGGCATCCGAGCTCGCGACCGCGATGCGTACCGGCGCATCGAGGATCGGATGAGCGCGGTCACCGACGCGCTCGTCACGCCCGACCGTCCCGACGTGGGCAGGGCCGACGCGGCCGTCGCCGTGCTCGACGAGACCATCGACGACGCGCTGCCCGGCATCGCGGCGGGCACGGGGAACCAGGGCTCGACCGCCACGTTCGCGAGCGCGCAGGCGCACCTCGATGCGGCGCTCGCCGCGCTAGACCGGAGCGACGACGTCAGCGCGAGGGCGGAGATCGTGGCGTTCCGCAACGAATGGACCGACATCGAAGGCGTCGTGAAAGCGCGCTCAAACAGCGCCTATGGTGCGATCGAGAACGACACGGCGGCCGCCCTGTCGCGCCTCGCGCGGCGGCCGGCGGACGTCGCCGGCGCGCGCGAGGCCGTGTCGCGCATTCGCACCGAGATCGATCCTTTCGTTCAGTCGTCGGGCACGTACGGCGTCTTCGATGCCGCGATCATCCTGCTCCGCGAGGGCTTCGAAGCCCTGCTCGTCGTGGCCGCGCTGCTCGCGTTCCTCGTGAAGAGCGGCAATGGGGACAAGCGCGTCTGGATCTGGGCAGGCGGTGGCGTGGGTATCGCCGCGAGCGTCGTCGTCGCCGTGATCGTGAACGTGGTCTTCGCGGCGAGCACCTCGGTGGGGGTGAATCGCGAGATCCTAGAGGGCGTCACCGGTCTGGTCGCCGCGGCGATGCTGATCTACGTGAGCTACTGGATGCACTCGAAGGCGAATCTGTCCTCGTGGCAGCGGTACATCCGGGAGAAAAGCACGTCGGCTCTCGCGCGCAACAGCCTCTTCTCCCTTGCGCTGATCTCGTTCCTGGCGGTCTTCCGCGAAGGGGCCGAGACCGTGCTCTTCTATCTCGGCATCGCGCCGTCGATCGCGCTCGGCGATCTCGCGCTTGGTCTCGCCGCCGGAGCGGTTGGCCTGGCCCTCATCGGTGTCGTGATGCTCGTCTTCGGCGTGCGGGTCCCGATCCGTCCCTTCTTCCTCGTCACGAGCCTGCTCGTGTATTACCTCGCGTTCAAGTTCATCGGCTCGGGTATCCACGCGCTGCAGATCGCCGGTATCGTGCCGGCCACCTCAGGCAGCTTCCTACCGGATGTCGGCTTCTTCGGTGTGTTCCCGACATGGGAAACGACCCTGGTGCAGCTGGCCTTGCTCGCCGGCGCGGTCGCCTTGATAGTCGTCGAGCGGCTGCGCACCGTACAGCAGCCGCAGGGCGTGTCCGCGCGCTGACCTGGCGCGCCGTGCGCTAACGTCAGGAGCGATGCCACCGTCAGCGACGGTCGCCCCCGCCATCGAGGAATACCTCCAGGCCATATACACGCTCGCGGACGAAGGCAGCCAGGTCATCGGCGCGCGTTTGGCCGAATTCCTGAGCGTCTCGCCCGCCGCCGTGTCGGAGATGGTGCATCGGATGGAGCGCGACGGGCTTGTGCGGTTCGAGGACCACAAGGAGGTCCGGCTCAGCGAACGCGGGCGCACCGCCGCGAACTCGATCGTGCGCCGTCACCGTCTCGCCGAACGAATGCTCGTGGACCTGCTCGGCTATGAATGGTGGAAAACGCACGAGGAGGCCGAGCGGATCGAGCACGCGATGTCACCGGAGATGGAGGCGCGACTGGTGAAGGTCCTGGGCGATCCGCAGACCTGCCCGCACGGGAACCCAATGCCGGGTACGAAGCCGCGACCCACGCGTCCCCTCGAGAGTCTTGCCGTCGGCGAGACCGCGACGGTCGAGCGCATTCCCGACCAGTTCGAGCACGAGCCGGGCTTCCTCGAGTACCTCGACTCGCAGGGGCTACGGCCGGGCGTCCCGGTCCGGCTCATCGAGCTCACTGGTCGAACGCTGCGGGTCGAAGCGGACGGTCACGACCGGTCGCTCAGGCGCGACTGCGGGCACAAGGTGTGGATGGCCACGTGAACGGGCCAACGATCTACGTCATCAAGGGCTCGGACGACTACTTCCTCGCGCGGGTTCCCGTGCTGCCGGGTTGCAACGCATCCGGCAAAACGCGCGACGAGGCCATCGCGAATGCCCGGCGGGCGTTCCGCGCCTATCGGGAGCTCCTCGACGCGCGCGGTGTCTCGATCGAGCGCTGGAAGGACATCGATCCGGACGCGCTTCCCGTCGCCGAGCTACCGCCGAGCGGTCTGGTGCCCGGTGAGGACCGGCCGCTCGAGGAGCACGAGATCCGCGACTTCCTCCATCAGTTCGAAGCATCACGGGCCGCCCTGATCGCGCTGGTCGAAGGTCTCTCAGCGGATCAGCTCGAGAAGAAGCCGACCGAATCGATGTGGAGCGTGCGTGAGGCACTCGAGCACATCATGGAGGCGGACATCCAATTCCTTTCGAAGCTGGAACGGTGGCCCGACGACCCGTTCAACAGCCTGCAGGCGGTGCATCGGCTGATCTTCCAGCGATTCAGCGTCATGGAGCCGAACGACTGGAAGGATCACGAGGTCATGGGTCGCCGCTGGACGACGCGCCGGGTGATGCGACGGCTGCTCGAGCACGAGTTCGAGCACTACGGTCACATCAAGGAGATCATGGCGGGCCTCGGCGCCGATCGCCCACCGGAATGAGCTAAAGCTCGTTCGAGACTTCCACCAGATTGCCGTCTGGGTCACGGAAGTAGAGCGAACGAAGCGGGCGCCGAGCACCGGTCTTGGCGACCGGGCCGAGATCGATCGTGACGCCGACCGACCGCAGATGCGCCTCGACCTCGTCGAGCGGGACGTCGGTCAGCAAACAGATGTCGATCGCCCCCGGCGTCGGCACACGCGCCTTCGGCTCGAACTCTCGTCCGGCCTGGTGCAGGTTCAGCTTCTGATCGCCGAACGCCAGCGCGCGGCGGGCCTCGCCGAAAGTTATCGCTGTCATGCCAAGCGCGCGCTCGTAGAAGGCGATCGTCCGCCCGATGTCGGAGACGGTCAGCACGACGTGGTCGATGCGCACGACCCTCACGGGCGCGTTCGCGCCCAGGCGATGGCACCCGCCGCATGCCGCTCCACCAGGCCGCGCTGGTCGGCGCGCATGTCTGGCAGCGCGTCGGGCGCGAATCCCTGCAGCTCCGCCACCTCGTCCGTGAGCAGCGCGGCGCTGCCCCCCACGACGCGGTAGGCGAAGACGACCTCCACGCGCTGCCACTTGTATCCGGTCGTGACCTCGAGCACCGGACCCACCTCGATGGAGAGCCCGGTCTCCTCGCGGACCTCACGCGCCAGCGCATCCTCGACGCGCTCGCGCGGATGCAGGAATCCGCCGAGGAAGCGCCACTGAGGCGCGCCGAAACGGTGGCGCGCCAGCACGACGCGCCCTTGGTCATCGACACCAAGGCCGGTGACTCCGACCAGGAACCGCTGATTCGCCGCGGTCATGAATCGGCGCTGCCACCGCACCGGGAACCTATTGAAGACCACAGCAAGGGCGCGCATCAGCACGCGGGAAGAGTAGATGCGGCGGTGAGAAGGGACGCGCGGGCCGGCCCGAACGAGCGTTGAGCCCGCCCGAGGATCACGGAGTGGACGAGCTTTGAGGGCATGCGGGCGGGCGAGTTTGCGAGAGAGGGGCGGCCCACGCGGCCCTCAATGCACTACGGCGTCGCGGGGATGCCGACCGCAGCGATGCCGTGCGCTTTGGGCACCGCCACTTTTTGCACGACCTGGCGCGTCTTCATGTCGATGACGTTCACCATGCCGTCGACATTGGTGGTGACGAGCATGCGGTTGCCCTCGGGATCGAAGCTCGAGTGGAACGGCTGCTGGCCCAGCTTGGTCTCGCCGAGGATCTTGCGCTCGCGCCAATCGACCCACAGGAGCGACGGCCCGAGGTGGTCCGACAGGACCATGACGCTCGTGTTGGTCGGGAAGTACATCCCGTCCTGGAACACCTTGAGGGTGTGGAACGGATAGTGACCGGTGAGATGGATCTCCTGCTTCACCGTCTTGTTCGCCACGTCGTAGATGACCATGCGGTCCGAGGGCTTGTCGATGAAGCCCGACGAGCTCGACCAGACTTCGCTGCCGTCAGGCGTGAAGTAGGCGTCGTGCACGTCGCCGACCTTGATCAGCTGCACGCCCTTCGTGCTCAGGTCGTACACGCGCAGCACGTCAGCCTGACTCGTGTTGGTGAGCGTGAACCAGAGCTCGTTCGGCCGCGCCGCGTTCATCGCGAGCACGTGCTGTGGAGCGCCCACCATGAGCGGCGGGAGCGGGCTCCAGGTGCCGGCCTCGAAGCGCGCGATGTAGTTGTCCCGCTCGTGCGCGACGAAGAGGGTCTTGCCGTCCGGCGACCAGATGATCCCGTGCGGCTGCTTCCCGACCATCAGCCGCTGGACCTCCTTCATCGCGATCGGATCGATGATCGACGTCGAGTTCGCCATGCGGTTGTTCACCGCGACCCATTTGCCGTCAGGCGAGACCGACAACTGATGCGGCATGCGGCCCACCGGGATCTTGCCGACCTGGGTGTACTGCCCGTCGGGCGCTCCTTCGAGCACATAGACCGAATCGGTGTTCTCCGACGCAACGAACACGCGCAGCTTCGCGTACAGACGTGGATCGGGTGTCGCCGTCGGACTCGGCGTCGGCGAGGGCGCGATCGTCGGAGCTGGTGTGGCCTCACTGATCGCGGGAGCCTGCGATCTCGCTGGAGCGATGGCGCGCGTCGCGCACGACGACAGCAGGACAGCCGCCACCGCGAGCGTCGCGACCCCTCTCACCCTTCCACCAACGATGAGCGTAGCCATAGCCAGGCCTGAGCGCCAGACTCCCCGAGCGGGGGACCGGCAGCCAAGCGGGCGTCCGGATCGGCGGCTACGGCCTCCGCCGGCGCCGCTCGCCGACGCGGATCCGAACTAGGGCACGCTGGAGCGCGGCGCGCGCGCGGGCCTCGTCAGCAGCGGACATCGTGCCGGCCAACGCGAGCGCCTGCTGGGCGCGGTCCCGCGCCTCCTGCGCCCGCTGCGTGTCGATCTCCTCCGCCGGCTCGGCCGCCTCGGTGAGCACCACGACGCGGTCCGCTCGCACGTCCATGAAGCCGCCAAAGACGGCCAGCACCTCTTCGAGGCCGCCTTTCTTCACGCGGAACTCGCCCGGTCCCAGCGCGGTAAGCAGCGGGGCATGGTGCGGAAGGATGCCCAGGTAGCCCTCGCTGCCCGGGGCGATGACCATGTCCACGTCGTCCTCGTAGACGCGCCGCTCAGGCGTGATGACCTCGAGGTGCAGTGGCACTAGGCGATCTCCTTCGCCTTCTTCCGCGCGTCCTCGATGGTCCCGACCATGTAGAAAGCCTGCTCCGGCAGGTCGTCGTGCTTCCCGTCGAGGATCTCGCGTACTGACTGGACCGTGTCGGCGACCTTCACGTAGTCGCCGGTGAGTCCGGTGAAGCGCTCGGCGACGTGCAGGGCCTGCCCGAAGAATCGCTGCAGCTTGCGGGCGCGCGCGACGAGGAGCTTGTCCTCGTCCGAGAGCTCGTCGATGCCGAGGATCGCGATGATGTCCTGCAGATCCTTGTAGCGCTGCAGTACGCGCTGGACCTCGCGCGCCGTCTGGTAGTGCTCCTCACCCACGATCCCCGGATCGATCGCGCGGCTCGTCGACGTGAGCGGGTCGGCCGCGGGGTACAGGCCGAGCTCGAAGATCGAGCGCTCCAGCCTAATGACGGAGTCGAGATGCGCGAACGTCGTGACCGGGGCGGGATCGGTGTAGTCGTCCGCCGGGATGAACACCGCCTGCAGCGACGTGATCGATCCCTTCTTCGTGGAGGTGATGCGCTCCTGCAGCTCGCCCATCTCCGTCGACAGCGTCGGCTGGTAGCCGACGGCGCTCGGCATGCGACCGAGCAGCGCCGACACCTCCGACCCGGCCTGCGTGAACCGGAAGATGTTGTCGATGAAGAGAAGGACGTCCTTGCGCTCGTCGTCGCGGAAGTACTCCGCGATAGTGAGACCGGTGAGCCCGACCCGCAGCCGAGCTCCGGGCGGCTCGTTCATCTGGCCGAACACCATCGACATCTTCTCGGTGACGCCGGCCTCCTCCATCTCACCCAGGAGCGCCGTGCCCTCGCGCGTGCGCTCTCCCACCCCGCAGAAGACCGAATACCCCGAGTGCTCGATACCGATGTTGCGGATCAGCTCCTGAATGACGACCGTCTTGCCGACGCCCGCGCCGCCGAGGACCGCGGCCTTGCCCCCCTTGAGGAACGGGCAGATGAGGTCGATGACCTTCATTCCGGTCTCGAGGATCTCCGCCGACGCGGTCTGGTCCTCGAAAGACGGCGGGGCCCGATGGATCGGATCGCGGCGCGCGATGTTCTTCACCGGACCCTTGCCATCGATCGGATCGCCGGTGACGTTGAAGAGCCGCCCCAACGTGCCGAGGCCGACCGGAGCCGTGATCGGCCCGCCGAGATCCTCGACCGGCATGCCGCGGCGCAGGCCGTCCGTGGATGCCATCGCGACCGCGCGCACCCAGTTATTGCCCGTGTGCTGCTGCACTTCGGCGATGACGTCGGTGTTCTGGTTCTCGTTCCTGACGCGCAGCGCGTCGTAGATGTTCGGGAGCTGACCCTCTTCGAACTGCACGTCGAGGACGGGGCCGATGATCTGGACGATATGTCCGGTGTTCGTCTTCGTCTTCGTGGCCGTAGCCATGGTCGTCTCCTCTAGCTCAATCTCGGCCTGCGGCCGGAGACACGCTCAACCCTTCGACATCGCTTCGGCGCCGGAAGCGATCTCGAGCATTTCCTTCGTGATCCGCCACTGTCGAGCTTTGTTCGCCTGGAGCGTCAGCTCCTGGATGAGATCTCCGGCGGCCTCCGTCGCGTTGCGCATCGCGACGAGCCGCGCGGAATGTTCGGACGCGAGGCTCTCGAGGATCGCCTGATACACCGCGACCTCGATGAGCCGCGGCAGGACCGCGCTCAGGACGGTCTCGGGATCCGGCTCGAAGAGATACTGGATCGGGGCGCGCGTGTCGATGTCCTCTTCTTCGGGGACGAGCGGCAAGATGCGGCGCACGGTCGGCACCTGCCGCAACGTGTTCACGAACCGCGTGAACACGAGGTAGACCTCGTCGACCCGTTCGGCGAGGAACTCCTCGGTGGCCACGTTGCCGATGATGTTGGTGTCGGCCGTCGTCGGCCGGTCGCCGAGCCCGGAGAACTCGGCGACGGTGCGCTGCCCGACGCGCCGCAGCTGCGCGATGCCCTTGCGGCCGACCGAGATCCATGACGCCGCGGGCAGAGTCTCCGCGTGCCGAAGCGCGGCGCGCACGGTGTTCGTGTTCATTCCGCCGACGAAGCCACGGTCGCTCGTCACGAGGATCAGAAGGGCGCGCTGGACGGGGCGTCGCTGAAGCAGGGGGCTGACCTCGGTGTCGGCATACGGCGCGAGCTCGTTGAGCACCTCGCGCAGCCTCTCCTCGAAGGGGCGCGACGCGAGGACCGCGTCCTGCGCGCGCCGCATCTTCGACGCGGAGATGGTCTGCTGCGCTTTGGTGACCTGCTGGATGTTCCGGACGCTCCGGATCCGCAGGCGGACCTCGCGCTCGGTCGGCACTTCGCGCCTCCCTCCCTTCTAGTGGGGCCCGGCCGGGGCCGCACGCTCGCTTCGCTCGCTGGACCTGGGCCCCTCCCCCGGAGCCGGGCCCGGCCGAACGGAGGACGAGGGCGAAGCCGTGGCCGGCCGCACGGTTGACGGTTCGCTGCCGTACGAATGCGACTTCTTGAAGTCGTCGAGCATCGCCTTGATCGCGTTGTCGACCTCGTCGTTCCACTCGTTCGGCTTCGACAGCAGCCGCTCGGAAAGCTGGCGCTGCTGGGTATCGATGAACCGACGCAGGTCGCGCTCGAAGTCGGCGCACTTCTCCTTGGGGATGTCGTCCAAGAATCCGCGGTTCGCCGCGTAGAGGATCGCGACCTGGTGATCGAGACGCACCGGGTCGTACTGCGGCTGCTTCAGGATCTCGCTGATCCGCTCGCCACGGCGGAGCAGCTGCAGCGTGGCCTTGTCGAGGTCGGCCGCGCCGAACTGGGTGAACGCGGCGAGCTCGCGGTACTGCTGCAGCTGCAGCTTCATGCCGCGCACGCTGCGGCTCATGATCTTCGTCTGCGCATCGCCACCGACGCGCGACACCGACAGGCCCGGGTTGATCGCCGGCCGGAAGCCGGCGTTGAAGAGGTCCGGCTCCATGAAGAGCTGACCGTCGGTGATGGAGATGACGTTCGTCGGGATGTAGGCGGAGATGTCGTTCGACTGCGTCTCGATCACCGGAAGCGCCGTCAGCGAACCGCCGCCGTGCTCCTTGTTCATGCGCGCGGCGCGCTCCAGCAGGCGCGAGTGCAGGTAGAAGACGTCGCCGGGATACGCCTCGCGCCCGGGCGGACGCCGGACGAGGAGCGATACCTGGCGGTACGCCCAGGCGTGCTTGGTCAGGTCGTCGTATACGACGAGCGCGTCCTTTCCATCGTCGCGGAAGTACTCGCCCATCGCGCATCCCGCGAATGGCGCCAGGTACTGCATCGTCGCCGGGTCGGACGCGCCGGCGATCACGACGATCGAATGATCCATCGCCCCATGCTCCTCGAGCGTGGCGACGATCTTCGCGACCGACGATTCCTTCTGGCCGATCGCGACGTAGATGCAGACGAGGTCCTTGCCCTTCTGGTTGATGATCGTGTCGATCGCGACGGCGGTCTTTCCGGTCTGGCGGTCGCCGATGATCAGCTCGCGCTGACCGCGCCCGATCGGGAACATCGCGTCGATCGACTTGATGCCCGTCTGCACCGGTGCGTCGACGTTCTGCCGTGTGATCACGCCCGGCGCGACGACGTCCATTCGAAGGGTTCGCTTCGAGTTGATCTGACCCTTGCCGTCGAGCGGGCGCCCGAGCGCGTCGACGACACGGCCGACGAGCTCCGGCCCGACGGGCGTCTCGATGATCCGGCCTGTCGTATGTACCTCGCCGCCCTCTTTGATGTCCTCGTACTCTCCGAGGATGATCGCGCTCACGGTGTCCTCTTCGAGGTTGAACGCAAGGCCGTACACGTCGTGGCCGAAGTCGAGAAGCTCCGACGCCATACAGCCGGCGAGGCCGTGGATGCGAGCGATGCCGTCGCCGACCTCGACGACCGTGCCGACATCGACCGCCTCGGCCTTCCCTTCGAATTTCTGGATCTGCGCCTTGATGATGTCGGTGATCTCGGACGTCGTGGCCATGGAGTTCTCCTTTAGCTCGCGAGCTCGCGCCCGAGCTCGATCAACTGCGCCTTCAAGGACGTGTCGATCAGCCGATCGCCGATCTGGACCTTCGCGCCGCCGATGAGCGACTCGTCGACCGCGAAGGTCGCGCGGATCCGCCTGCCGGTCGAGCGCTCGAGTCGTGCGACGAGCTGCTCGCGCCGTGCGTCATCGAGCTCGGTCGCTGTGGTGATGCGCCCTTTCACGATCCCGGCCTTGCGGTCGACGATGTCGACGAAGGCCGTCGCGATTCGCGGAATGAGGTCGATGCGGTCGCGCTCGAGCAGCAGGTCGAGCACCGAGCGGATCGCCCTTGGCTCCTCGGCGGTCGCGGCGTCGAGCGCCGCCCTGCGCGAGTGGAACGGCACGCCCGGGTTGCGCAGCGCGCGAAGGATGTCCGCCGCGAGCACGCGACGCATCCGATCGAGCGAGGCCGCGTACGCGGGCACGGCGTTGTCCAGCGAGGCGAGGTCGTACAGCGCCTCGGCGTAGCGGCGTGCGGCCGATCCACTGATCGCCATCAGTTGCTCTTCATCTCGCCGCCGGCCTCGTCCAGCGAGCGTTCGATGAGGGCACGGTGCTTCTCCGGACTGATCTCTTTCTCGAGGATGCGGCTCGCCGCGAGCACGACCATTGATGCGACCTCGCTCCGAAGCTGCGCCAGCGCTTGGTCGTGCAGCTGCTGCGCGTCGGTCCGACCCTTCTCGCGGATCCGGTCCGCTTCCACCTTCGCCTGCGCCCGGATCTCGGCGGCGCCGGCCTCCGCCGCTTTCGTCGTGCGCTCGGCGAGCTCTCCGGCTTCGCGACGCGCCTGCGCGAGCATCTGTTCGACCTCCTGCTTCATCCGCTCGCGGTCCTGCTTCGCCTGTTCGGCGAGATCGAGGCCCTCGCGGATCTTGCGTGCGCGCGCGTCCAGCGCCTCGGTGACGGGCCCCCACAGGAAGCGGCGAAGCAGCCAGTACAGGATCAGGAACTGGACCAGCGCGACCAGGATCCAATACGGATCCACGGTCAGTGCGAAGGGATTTCCCTCCTCTGCGATGGGACCCAAGAACATCGCTTAGCCGATCCGCGTCCAGAGGAGGATGCCCAGCACGAAGGAGAGGATGCCGAGCCCTTCGGCGAGGGCCGCGCCAAGGATCATGTTGGTACGGATCGCGCCGCCCGCGTCGGGGTTGCGACCGATCGCCTCCGACGATTTCGCGGTAAGGATGCCGATGCCGAGACCAGGGCCGAGGACGCCGAAGCCGACTGCGATGCCGGCAGCGAGACCAGCGAACTCCACTTTTCTACTCCTTCTACTTACGTGGCCACGGGTGCGGGATGCTGCTCTGTGAGCGCGACCTTGTCCGTATCGGAATGCGAGCCCTCCTCATGCTCCTCATCGTGCGATTCGATCGCGAGAACGAAGTACATCAGCACCAGCAGCGAGAACACGAGCGCCTGCACCAGACCGATGAAGACCTCGAGACCGACGAATGGCAATGCGACCCCCGGTATGAGCAGGAGGCCGCTCATGACGACAAGCATGATCTCGCCGCCGAGCACGTTGCCCCACAGACGAAGCGTGAGCGTGAGCATGCGGAAAAGCTCGGAGAAGAGCTCGATGATGCCGACGAGGATGAAGATCGCCCCGAGGAACGGACCGTCCTTGAACCCGGAGAGGTTGAACCACCGCTTCGGGTACTCGAGCTTCAGATGACGAAAGCCCTCGGTCTGGTATGCGACGAACGCGAGGACGGCCATCGCGAAGTTGATGTGGTAGTCGGCCGTGGGCGAGTGCAGGAATTCGATCTGACCGACGAACGGAACGACGGAGAGCCAGTTCGAGAAGAGGATGAAGAGGAAGAGCGTTCCGAACAGCGGCAGGTACTTCCTCGCGCCCGGGCCGCCGATGGACACGACGAAGTCCGAGAGGCCCTGGACCGCCAGCTCGACTGCGTTCTGAAGGCCGGAGGGACGCTCGCGCATGTTGCGTGTCGCGAGCATCGCCAGGCCCACGATGATGACGATGACGATCGCCATCGTGAGGTGGGCGTTCGTGTAGCTGATCGGTCCGACGCGAAAGAGCGGTTCGCCTGTGAGCGACGGGATGTGGAAATCTGGCGGGTACTTGAAGCCGTGAGGAAAGAGCCAGTCCATCTACTTTTCCTCGTCCTCCCCCATCTCCCGTTTGCGCTCGCGCTCGGCGATCTCCGCGTCCCAGGCGCGCCCGGCCTTTCGAGCGCGCTCGGTCGACGGACGGATCGGATTGTCTTCCGCGAACCGCGTGATGAGTCCCCAGACACCAGCGCCAGCGATGACCATCCCCAGGAAAATCAGACCCAGCAGTCCCCACGGTGAGGTGCCGGCCGCTTCGTCGAGCTTCAGACCGAGCCAGGCACCTAACGCGATAGGGACCGCTATGGTGATTCCAACCTGGCCCAGGATCGCCGCGTTTGATCGCGCTCCACCCGGGGGGCGGGTTGCGGCCAAGGCAAGGCGAGCATACCGGAGCCCACGCGGCATCGCCACGCGGCGATGCGGGCGGCCTAGAGCCAGCCTTTCCGGCGGAAGTAGTACGCGGCGCCGGCGGCCGCGCCGATCATGACGATCATCGAGAGCAGGAAGAAATCGACGTTGTCGTACGGGATGAAGGTCCAGTTCTGGCCGAAGAAACCGGTAACGAGGGTGAGGATCAGGAGCACCGTCGCGATGCTGGTGAGGACCTTCATGACGTCGTTCAGCCGGTTCGATACGGATGCGAGATGAGCATCGATGACATTCGACGTGAGCTCACGGAAGGAATCGATCTCGTCGGTCACACGGGTGATGTGGTCGTACACGTCCTGGAAGTACGCGCGCCGGCCGGCCTCGCGGAGCTCGCGGATGTCGCCGCGCACGAGCACGGCGAGTACCTCGCGCTCGGGCGCGATCAGATGCCGGATGCGCAGCAGATCGCGTTTCAGCTCGAACAGCTCCTTGATCGACGTGTCGTAATCGCGAGCCTCGCCGCCGACCACCATCTGCTCGAGAAGCTCGACGCGATCCCCCAGCGCGTCGATGACCTCGAAGTATTGGTCGACCATCGTGTCCAGCAGCGCGTGCAGCAGCAGACCGGTGGTTTGCAGCTTCCCCTCGCGGAAGCGCTTCTCCACGGCCTGGCGCGCCCTGAACTCACCCTCGTGCACCGTAACGATCGCGTTCTGCTTCATGAAGATCGAGACCTCGTGCTCGCGCACGACACCGGGTGAGGGCTCGTCGATCGCATAGAAGACGAGGAAGTAGTGGTCGTCGTACGAGTCGATCTTCGGACGCTCGTGGCGCTGCTGCGCATCCTCCACCGCCAATGGATGGAGGCCCAGCTCCTTCGCGGCGAGCTCGAGATCCGCGCTCTTCGGATCGGCGATGTCGAGCCAGCACGGCCGGTCGCGGTGCTCGGACATCTCCTCCGGCGGCTTCTCGACCGTCGTGGTCTCTTCCTTGATCAGCAGACGGGCGGGCACGCGGGCAGATTACACGGCGAAGCGGCGGACCACCCTCACCAGCTCCGGAGCATCGAAGGGCTTTCGCAGGTACGCCTCGGCGTTGCAGCGGTCGGCCTCGCGCTTCGGATCCTGCGCGCCGGTGAGGACGACGAGAGGCACGCGCCGCAGCGCCATGCGCATGGATCGCGCGAACGCGGGTCCATCGACACCGGGCATCTGGATGTCGAGCAATACCAGGGCGGGCGGATCGCTCTGAAGCGCGCTCATCGCTTCCGCGCCGTCACGCGCTTCGATGACGCGAAAGCCGCTCTCCGCGAGGACCGCGCGCTCCGCGGCTCTGGTCGCGTCGTCGTCGTCGACGACGAGGATCGGCCGCGCGTAACGATGTGGCAGCATGCCGCTCCTTCTTGCAAGCCACATACCGAGAGGGCGATCGACCGTTCGGCGTGCCAGACTTCCGCGGGTGCCGAAGCCAGCTGGATTGCGCGCGGTCGAAGAGGTCGTGCCCAAGCTCGGCATCAAGCCGGGATCGCCCGCGCTGCGGATCGGTGACGTCGCGAAGTACGACCGCCCGATCGAGCATCTCGCCGGCCAGCTCGACGTTGCCCCGCTGAAGCTGCCACTTCGGGCAAGCGACGGCCGATACGGTCTTGTGCTCTGCTTCGCCCTCGGCGAGTGCGATCTCCAACGTCTCGCGCGAGAGCTGGTGCGCGTCTCACGTCCCGAAGGCTCGATCTGGGTGGTCGTCTGGAAGAAGGATCACCTGCCCGTCGGCGCGCCGAGCTGGGAGGACGCGCAGACGACGATCCTCGGGACGGGCTGGGTCGACAACAAGATCCTGTCGCTGGGTGCGCAGGTCTACGCCACGCGCTACACGAGGCGCCGCCGACCCGGAAAGGCCGCGGGAACCCCACGCGCGGCGGTGCATTAGAGAGGTATGCGCGTCCTGGCGCTGTCGTTCGCCCTCGCCTTGGTCGCTGCCGCCTGCGGCGGCGCCGCCTCGGGGCTTCCGATCACGACGCCCTCCGCGACGCCGTCCTCCCCACCCTCTCCGACCGCTGTCGCGAGCGCGATGGCGATGGCGAGCGCCACGGCGATCGTGGTCGGGACCATCCGACCGAACGTGACGCCCGTTCCCGTGCTCACGATCGCCCCGACACCAACGCCAAGTCCGGCGCCCGGCGGACTCGCTCAGGCGCAGCTGAAGTACCGGATCGTCGATCAGGTCGGCAGGCCGCTCTTCTGCGATCCCGACTTCTATCCGATCGCGCGGGCCGACGAACAGGCCCTCGCCCATCAGCGCTTTCCCGAGATCCAGAAGGACGCGCCCACGTTCTCGGCGATCCTGGCCTACCTGCGCATCGCGCCGGCGACGAGCTACACCTCGGACCAGCGCCTCGCGATCTATCGCGAGTGGAAGATGCTCAACGCGCTGCGCCTCGAGCCGGTGAGCGCGGGTTACCACTTCTCGATCCGCGTGATGACCGCGCCGCAGCAGATCTTCCTCGTCGACGGCACGATCGATCCGTTCGGCACGATCTGGGTCGCCAGCCGCACTTCGAGCACCCAGCCGCCGTGCCCGATCTGCCTCGCGCGCGGCACGCGTATCGCGACACCGTACGGAGACGTGGTGGTCGAGGACCTGCGCGTCGGCGATGCCATCTGGACGACCGACGAACGGGGCGACCGCGTTGCCGCTCCGCTGGTGGCGATCGGCTCGACGCCCGTACCCGCCACGCACGAGGTCGTGCGGCTCGCGCTGGACGATGGCCGCGTCATGCTCGTTTCCCCGGGCCACCCGACCGCGGATGGAAGGCGCGTCGGCGACCTGGTCGTTGGTGATGCGCTGGACGGATCGCGTGTGATCACGACGGAACGCTCGCGCTACGGCGGGGGAGCGACGTTCGATGTCCTGCCCGCGAGCGCGAGCGGCGCGTATTGGGCGAATGGCGTGCTGCTCGGCAGCACGCTGCGCTGATGGGCGATCTCATCGCCCCGGTCCGCTAGCCGGATCGCGGTCAGTAGCGCTGCGCGATCCAGCGCCCCGGAAGGACCTCCCGCGTACTGGCGTACACGCGTCCGTCGCGCAGGGCGACGACGAGCTCGTCCAACGTCCAAGGGCTCGGGCCGCCGACCTTGTTTCCGTTTAGGTCGTAGAGCGAACCGTGGCAGACATCGTGGAACGTGGAAGGCTGACGGGTGCGCCCATCGGGCTCGTGTGTGATCACGTCCGCTGGCCAGAACTCGAGGCCACAGCCATTGCGTGGGTCGACACCGATGAACGCGCGAACCCCCTCGGCGCTTCGTACAACGTAGACAGCCAGCTCCTCGACACGGTTGGCTCGAGCAATCCCCATCGTGTAACTGCCGCCGGACCGCTTGGCGCGGGCCTTCTGATCAAGACCGGTGAGCTCGGGCACTATCAACTTGAGCGGAACGTCCTCTTGAAGACGCTCAACGCGGACAAGCTGGACCTCGTCGATCGTCCGGCCCGGAGGTGTCGTGGGACCCAGAACGAAGCCGACCGCCACCAGCGCTGTCGCGCTCGTTGCCACGGCGGATGCCACGAAAAATACGCGCGTGAGTCGTCTACTCACGGCAGGAGCTCTCGCGTCAGGAAGTCCACGATCCGACCGTAGGCATCCGTCGCGTTCGCGCGTTTCGTGAAGCCATGCCCTTCCTCGGGATACACGACGTACTCGACGCGGCGGCCGAGCGCGCGTAGCCGTGCGACGACCTGATCCGACTCTTCCTTCGGGACGCGCGGGTCGTTCTCGCCCTGGAGAATGAGCATCGGGCAGCGAACGTTGTCGATGTGCGTCACGGGCGACCGCTCGATCAGCTTCGCGCGATCCTTCTCGACTTCGCCGATCCACCGCGCGAGAAAGCGGCGCCAGTTGGGCTGCGTGTTCTCGATCATCGTGATGAGGTTCGCGACACCGAACACGTCCACCGCGCATCGCCACAGGTCCGGGATCTGCGTGACGCAGAGCAGCGTCGCGAATCCTCCGTACGATCCGCCGTAGACGGCGAGCCGCCTCTGATCGAAGTCGGGCTGACGCGTCATCCACTGCGAGACGGCGCGCAGGTCGCGCAGATCGATGCCACCCCAGTCCTTGTGGATCGCCGTCTGCCACCCGCGGCCGTAGCCGGTGGACCCGTGGATATTCGGCACGACGAGCGCGATGCCGCGATGCACGATCGCCGCCAGATGCGTGAGATGTGCGGCGAACGCCGGGCGCGACTGCCCTTCGGGCCCGCCGTGCGGGTACAGGACGGCCGGCACGGGACCGCGCGCGTTCCGCGGGCGGTAGACGAAGCACGGGATGTCGCCGTCCGCCGCGGGGATCCGCACGAGCTCGGGCTCGACGAGCTCCGCGCTCGGCACTCCGAACGCGGAGGTGAGCGCGACGCGCGCCTCGCCGGTCGCGATGTCGAGCGTCCAGATCTGCCACGGCTCAGTCGGAGAGAGCCGCAGGAACGCCGCGCGGCCTCCATCCGCGCTGAGCACCAGGTCCTCACATACGCCGTGGAGATCCCGTTCGCCGGTGCGTCCGTCGCGGCGCCAGCGCAGCTTCGAGTAACCGTCCGCGTTCACCGACCAGATCTGCGTGCGCCCATCCGCGGACGACGCGGCGAGCTCGACGTCCCATTCCGGCCGGTCGATCGCTTCGCGCTTCCAGCTCCGCGTGTCGAGCGCGGCCAGCCAGAGATGCTCGCTGTCGACGTCGGTGATCTCCAGCGCGCGGCCGTCGGCGAGCCACCCCGCGGGGACGTGCTGCACCTGCTCGCGCGGCTCGGTGATCTGCTGCGCCGCGCCGGTCCGCGGATCGACGATGAGCAGGTCCTGCGTCGTGTTGTCTAGCACCCGCATGACGAGCAGGGCGTTCCCGTCGGGCGACCAGCCGCCGACGACGTGCCACGCCGGTCCGGTGAGGACCGCGCGCTCCTCGCGCAACGCCAGATCGGCGATCACGATGTCCATGTCCGTGGCCACGCGCGCGTTGCTCGAGAACGCGACGCGCCTCCCGTCAGGTGATGTGGCGTTCCACGAGAGCAGGCGCTGCACCTTGCCCGCGGGGTCGACGGAGAGCGGCGCCGACGGCCCATCCGGATGGCGGATGTAGAGCTGGTGCAGCTCGGTCCCGCCGCGGTCGGCGGCGGCGATGAGCTCGCCGCTCGCGCTCCAGCAGAGGCTCCGCACCGCGTGCTCGGGTACGCCCAGCGCCCGCGAGGGCGTGCCGCCGGTCGCTGCGAGCGTCCAAGCCTCGTATGTGCCGGCGCCCTGATCCGACACCACCGCGAGCGTGCCGGCGTCTGGCGACAGTGCGAGAGCAGAACGACAGGCGAATCGCCGCGACGTGTGCGGCACCTGGGTGAGCCGCTCGCGCGGATGGAAGTCCGACAGCGGTCGGTGCGGCACGGCGCGATGCTAGTGCGTCAGGCCCAGGGCGTCCTGTTGTTCACGCCGCTCACCCTCTCTGGCTCGAGCTTCACGATGAGCCGGTCGATCTTCGGATTGCGGTAGGGGACGCCGAGATACCGCTGCGAGAGCAGGTCGATGTGCTCGTCGGCTCCGTCGGTCGTCGTCTCGACAAGCCGACAATGGATGAGCGCGAGGCGCCATATGTTCTTCGGGTCGATGAAGAAGAGCGCGAGGCGGCCCGTCCGCCTCGCGCGCTGGACCCAGCGCCGCTTCGGTCCGCCGTTCAGCCAGATCTGGCCGTCGTGGTACTCGAACCACACCGGCTTCATCTGCACACTGCCGTCCTTGCGTGCCGTCCCGACGATCACCGGCATGACCTCGGACAGGAATTGCTCGAGCGCCGGGCCGATCTTCACGGTGGTCCCAACAGGCAATTGCGCCTGCCTATTTCCCGGTCAGCAGGTCGGAGAGGTCGCGCGCGTTGTTCACGGCCTTGTCGCCATAGCAGTTGTTCATGAGGAGATGGACCTCGTCCGCTTCCTCTTCCATCCGCTTGATCTTCGGCAGCCAGTCCTGGAGCTCGCTCTTTGAATAGGAGTAATCGAACCGCTCCGCGGCGGTGAGCCCCGGCTTCTTCCAGGTCTCGGCGTTGCGCCCGTGAAAACGGACGATCGCCAGCGGCGCGGTGACCGCGTCCAGCGGCGGGATGCTCGACGGAAAGCCCTGCGGCTCGTCGACGGCGACGTACGAGAGCCCGTGCTCGCGGAGGAACGCGAGCGTCTCGTCGCGGTTGCGCTCCTCCATCCAGAGGTGGTTGCGGAACTCGACCGCCAGGCGATCGTCGGGCAGCAGCTCGCGCGCGCGGAGGATCTCATCCTTGTTCTTGTGCGAGATCACGAACCAGTCGGGATATTGAAGGAGGATCGCGCCGAGCTTGCCCGCCTTTCGCAGCGGCTCGAGGGCGACCCAGAAGCGCGCGTGGATCTCGTCCTGGACGTCCTTTGGGATGTCTTTCGGATAGACGCGCTTCTTGGCTTGCGTCTCCGCGGGCAGCGCCTCCCGCAGCTCCTTGGGCAATCGCTTGGGGTCGGTCGGATGCGTCGTGATCGTGGCGAAGGCCTTGAAGTTCATCGTGAAGCCGTCCGGCGTGCGCTCGAGCCACAGCTTCGCCTGCTTCTGGTCAGGGATCGCGTAATACGACCCATCGTTCTCGACGAGCGGGAATCGCTCCGAGTAATAGCGGAGCCGCTCGTCCGCCTTCTTCGCGACGTCCGGCGGATACCAGCCGCTTTCTATGAGCGTCGGATCCGTCCACGAGCACGTGCCGATGAGGAGACGCTTCTTCATCGCGGCGCGATCGGAATGAGCGCGGCGGGAAGCGTCCCGAGCGAGCACTGAGCCCGCGGCAACGAGGTGACGACTTGGAGAGAGTAAGGAGCGGGCGAGCCTTGCGAGCGAGGGACGCTGCCCGCCGCGCCAGGACGACGCCGCGCGATCAGAGGCGATCCGCCTCTTCGGCGTAGAGGGCCGGATCCAACTCTTCCGCTTTCGGCGTGCGCTGTGCGAGCGCGACGACGGCGACGCCGAAAAGGACGACGACGCCGATGAACGAGATCGCCTGCGTTCGTCCGCTCGTCATGAACGCGAGCGCGCCGAGACCGAGCGTGAGCGCATAGATAAGGAGCACAGCCTGGGAGTGCGAGAGGCCGGCGTCGAGCAGCCGATGGTGGAAATGGCCGCGGTCCGGCGCGAAGGGCGGCTGCCCTTGCACTGTGCGCCGGACGAGCACGTAAAAGGTGTCGATGATCGGTACGCCGAGCACGAGCAGCGCGGCCGCCACCTTCGCGGTACCGAAGATCGAGAGCACCGCCAGCATCGTTCCCACGAAGGTGACGCCCGTCGTGCCGAGGAACAGCCGCGCGGGGTGGAAGTTGAACAGGAGGAAACCCGCGATCGCGCCGGTCAGCGCGAACGCCATCCAGGCGACGAACGGCTCGTTCACCCGTGGCAGCAGCGCGATGGCGCCGAGCGTGATCGCCGCGATACCCGCGACGCCCGCCGCGAGCCCGTCGAGACCGTCGATGAAATTGAGCGCGACGTTCATGCCGACGATCCAGAAGACCGTGAACGCGATCGCGATCACACCGGCAAGCTCGATCATGCCGTCCCCGAGCGGGTCGTTGAGGAACTCGATACGGATGCCAGCCGCGACGATGATCGCCGCGACCGCGAGGAGTCCCAGGAACTGCCACCGCGCCCGCAGGTCGAGCACGTCGTCGACGAATCCGAGCGTCATCCCCAGGAGCGCGGCGAACGCCGTCAGCGTGAAGCGCGGCGACCGCGCCTCGTCGGGGATGAGGAACGGTTGCCCCGCGACGCGGTCGATGAGCCAGAACACGAAGATCGTGAGCCCGAACGCGACCGCGATGGCGAGGCCGCCAGGCCGGGGGATAGGGCGCGGATGACTCCGGCGGCCGCCGGGAACGTCGAGCATGCCGAAGTGCTCCGCGATGCGCCCGATGAGCGGCGTGATCGCCGCGGCAATGAGGAATGCGAGGAGTGCCGAGCCGATATAGAGGAGGGTTGTCACGGGCTTGTCCGGCACGATAACGCGCGGCTGTGCAGGCGGCGTTCCAGCGCGCGACCATAGCTGGCATGACGACCCTGCATGGCCGCGTCGCCGTGATCACCGGAGGCGCGCGTGGCATCGGTGCGGAGACGGCGCGGGTCTTCCGGGAGGCCGGCGCCACCGTGGAGACGTGGGATCTCGTCGACGGGGCGGATCGCCGGGTCGACGTGACCGACGCCCGAGCGGTCGACACCGCCGTCGCCGCCGCGCTCGCGGATCGCGGTCGGATCGACATCCTGGTGAACAACGCCGGCATCCTGCGCGACGCCCAGCTGGTGAAGCTCAGAGACGGCGAGTTGGCTGGTCGGATGGAGGACGAGGCATTCGACGCCGTCATTTCGGTCAATCTGAAGGGCGTTTTCGTCTGCGGCCGGGCCGTCGCGCCAGTGATGATCCGCCAGGGGTGGGGCCGCATCCTCAACGCCTCGAGCGTGGTCGGCCTCTACGGCAACTTCGGGCAGTCGAACTACGTCGCGACGAAGGCCGCGGTCATCGGGCTGACGAAGGTGTGGGCCCGCGAGCTGGGACCCAAGGGGATCACCGTCAATGCGGTCGCCCCCGGATTCATCGGCACGGAGATGGTCAGGGCGATGCCCGAGCACATCCTGAAGGGCATGGTCGAGCGCACGCCCGTGCGCCGGCTGGGCGAGCCGCGCGACGTCGCCAACGCCTACCTCTTCCTCGCATCCCAGGAAGCGAGCTTCATCAACGGTGCGGTGCTGAGCGTCGACGGTGGCATCGTCGTCGGCACCTGAGTCGGGTACCTAGACTCACTAACCACGGGCACGCGCCCGATACAGAAGGAGCAGGGATGCCGCTATTCATGGACGTCCACGCGAAGGCGCCGGAGGGCGCGAAGGCGAAAGACGTGGCCGACGCGCACATGGCGGATCTGAAGACGCAGGGCAAGTACGGCGTGAAGTACATCAGCTACTGGTTCGACGAGAAGGACCGCAAGATCTTCTGCCTCGTCGACGCGCCGAACGCCGAGGCCGCCGCATCCGTGCACCGCGAGGCGCACGGTCTGGTCGCCGACGAGATCTATCCGGTCGTCGAGGGCCGCTAACCGGTCCCGAACTGACGGTCGCCCGCGTCCCCCAGACCGGGGACGATGTAGCCCTTCTCGTTCAGGCGCTCGTCGAGCGCGCCGACGTGGATGGGCACATCGGGGTGCGCGCTCGAGAGGGCGCGCACCCCTTCGGGTGCCGCGATGATGCCGACGTACTTGGTCCGCTTGCTGCCCCACTTCTTGAGGATGTCGATCGTGGCGACCGCGGAGCCACCGGTCGCGAGCATCGGATCGAGCACGAGGCAGACCGCTACGGTCGCCGACGACGGAAGCTTGTTGTAGTACTCGATCGGCCGGAGCGTCCGCTCGTCGCGGAAGAGGCCGATGTGCCACACCTGCGCGTCGGGCATGAGCTCGAGCGCCGCCTCGACCATGCCGATCCCCGCCCGGAGCACCGGCACGAGGCCGATCGGCTCCGCGAGGCGCGCGCCCTTCGCGTCAGCGAGTGGCGTGCGCACCCGCGCGTCCTCGAGCGGCAGATCGGCCGTGGCCTCGTAGAGAAGGAGGGTCGCGATCTCGCCGACGAGCTCGCGGAACTGCTTGGGCGGCGTCCGCTCGTCGCGCAGGCGCGTGAGCTTCTCCCGCACGAGCGGGTGGGTCGAGACGTGGAGCTGTTGGCTCAGAGCCTGCTCAATCTCTCGGCTGCGCCGAGGAGACACCACCCTTGATTCGCTCGTCGCGGCGAAGCCGCTCCTCGCTCACCTTATTGCGGGCTCGGGCGTGATGCCGGGCACCGGGTAGCGTTTCGTGAGGTCGAGCACCTCGGCCGAGATCTCTTTCGCGACCGTCTCGTCGCCCGTCGATCTCATGGCGCGGGCGATGAGCGCGCCGATGCGCTCCATCTCCGCCTCGCGCATGCCGCGCGTCGTCACCGCCGGCGTGCCGACGCGGATGCCCGACGCTATCGCCGGTTTCTCCGGGTCGTACGGGATCGTGTTCTTGTTCACCGTGATGCCGACGGCGTCGAGCGCCTTCTCGGCCTTCTTGCCGGTGAGCCCCAGCGGGCGCACGTCGACGAGCATGAGATGGTTGTCGGTGCCGCCGGACACGATCCGCAACCCAGCCTTCGCGAGCGATCCTGCCAGCGTGGCGGCGTTCTTCCGGATCTGCTTCGCGTAGGCCTTGAACTCGGGCGTCGCGGCCTCTTTCAGCATGACCGCCTTGCCGGCGATGACGTGCATGAGCGGGCCACCCTGGACGTTCGGGAACACCGCGCTGTTGACGGCCTTCTCGTACTCCGCGTCGCAGAGGATCATCCCGCCGCGCGGACCGCGCAGCGTCTTGTGCGTCGTGGTCGTGACGATCTGCGCGTGACCGACCGGTGTCGGATGCTCCCCCGCCGCTACGAGGCCAGCGAAGTGCGCCATGTCCACGATGAGCAGCGCTTCGACGGTGTCGGCGATCTTGCGCAGGCGCGGGAAATCGAAGAAGCGCGGATAGGCCGTCGCGCCCGCGACGATGACCTTCGGCCGATGCTCCTTCGCGAGCCGCTCGATCTCGTCGTAGTCGATGAGCTCGTCCTCTTTGCGCACGTGATACGGGACGACCTTGTAGAGCTTCGCCGAGAAATTCACCGGCGAGCCGTGCGTCAGGTGACCGCCCTGGTCGAGGGCCAGGCCGAGCATGGTGTCGCCGAGCTGCATGACGGCGGCGTACGCGGCCATGTTCGCCTGCGCGCCGGCGTGCGGCTGCACGTTGGCCGCGGCGGCGCCGAAGAGCGCCTTCGCGCGCTCGATCGCGAGCGACTCGGCGACGTCGACCCACTCGCACCCGCCGTAGTAGCGGCGGCCCGGGTATCCCTCGGCGTACTTGTTCGTGAGGACGCTGCCGACCGCCTCCATCACGGCAGGGCTCGTGTAGTTCTCCGAAGCGATGAGCTCGATCTTCTCGACCTGGCGCCGTTTCTCGCCTTCGATCGCCGCGTACAGCTCCGGATCGACGCGTTCGATATAGCTCATGTCCCCCTCCGCATGCCTCCCGTCGCGTCCGCCGTGACGCGGGGTCGCACTTCCATCGCTTCGATCTGCTTCCGGCGGCGTTCGTGCCGGCCGCCCTGGACAGATGCGCCGAGGTAGGCGTCGACGATGCTCTTCGCCAGCGCGTCGCCGATGACGCGCTCGCCAAGTGTGAGGAGATTCACGTCGACGTGCTCGACGGCGTCGCGCGCGGACCACTCGTTCTCCACGACCGCTGCGCGCACGCCCGCGATCTTGTTCGCCGCGACCGCCGGCCCGATGCCTGAGCCGCAGCAGAACAGTCCGCGCTCGACCTCGCCGCGCACGACCGCATCCGCGACGAGACGGACGAGCAGCGGGTAGTCGTCGTCGGGATCGGGCGCGGGTCCGTACTCCTTCACGGTATGCCCGCGCTCGCGCAGATGCTCCACGAGCGCCGCCTTCAGGTGCTGGCCGGCGTGGTCGGCCGCCATGCCGATCTTCAAGCGACCTTCGTGGCCAGCGTCTCTTCGATCTGCCGGATCGAGATCGCGCCTTCGCGCAGCACCTTCACCTGCTGCGTGGTGCAGTCGACGATCGTCGACGGGACGCCGCCGCTGGTCTTGCCACCGTCGAGCACGAGGGCGATGCGGCCGTCGAGCTGCGCGATCACGTCGGCGGCGGTGCGCGAGTCGGGCTGCCCCGATCGATTCGCGCTCGTGACCGGCAGACCACCGCCGCTGGCGGCGATGAGCCGGCGCGCGACGGGATGATCGGGAACGCGGAACGCGAGCGTGCCGCGGCGCGGCGCGACGAGGACGAGCATGAGCGGACCGGGCCAGAAGCGCTCCGCGAGCGCACGCGCCGCGGGCGTCACCTGCGCGCTGGCTTCGAGATTCGACGCGTCCGAGAGCAGGACCGGTATGCGCTTCTCCTTGGGCCGGTCTTTCGCCGCGTACAGCTTCCGGATGTGATCGTGTCCAGCGGCGAGACCGTACACGGTGTCGGTCGGAAAGGCGACGAGCTCGCCGCGGGAGAGCGCCGCCGCCGCCTCCTCCACCGCCCCCGGCGCATCCGCCGCGAGGAGGCGCGTCTTCATGCGGACGATGATAGGCCTGCGACAACGCGATCCGCTCCCGCGAGATCGCGAACGATGTGTGTGCGCATTCCGATGCCGTCGAGCATGCGAGCGACCACATCAGTCTGCGGCGGATCGCATTCGAAGAACGCGGCGCCACCGGGAGCGAGCACGCGCGGCAGGTCGGCGACGCAGCGGCGGATGACGTCGAGACCCTTTGGACCCGCGATCACCGACTCGCGTGGCTCGAATGCGAGCGAGGTCCGATCGCCGGCGAGCCGAGCGAGAACGTCATCGGGGAGATATGGCAGGTTCGCGCAGACGACGTCGACAGGCTCGACGATCGGCGCCAGCAGATCGCCGAGACGGAATTCGACACGATCGGCGACGCCGTTCGAGAGCGAGTTGGCCTTGGCGACCTCGAGGGCGTTCGGCGACGAATCGGTCGCAATCGCGCGCACGCGGCGTTCGTGCGCGGCGATCGCCACGGCGATCGCACCCGAGCCCGTCCCGACGTCGACGACGGTGACGGCGCGCCCCGCGATGAGCTCGCGCGCCGCATCGACGAGCACCTCGGTCTCCGGACGAGGGATCAGGACACGCGGGTCGACCGCGAATCGCAATCCGTAGAACTCCTTGAATCCGCGAAGGTACGCGACCGGCTCGCCGCGCGCCCGGCGCTCGATCGCCGTGCGAAAGCGCGCCAGCGGCACCTCGCCGATGAGGCGCTCAGGATGCGCGAGCACCAGCTCCTTGGTCACGCCGAGGACGTGGGCGAGCAGCACGTCGGAGTCGAGCACCGCGGTATCGGGGTCGGCGCCGAGGCGCAGCCGTTCGATCGCGGCGACCCGCGCCTCGCCCCAGGTGGGCATGCGCGAAGTATCGTCGCGAGGTGGAGCGGGAGCCGACGATCGACGAGGTACGCGCGGCGCGCGTCATCGTCGACCGGTATCTCCCGCACGCTCCTCTCGAGCACTCGCCCCTCCTTTCGAAGGAGCTGGACGCCGAGATATTCCTCAAGATCGAGTCGTTCAAGCCGACGCGCGCATTCAAGGCTCGCGGAGCGCTCAACAGGATCGCGGCCCTCGACGCAGAGGGGCGGCGACGGGGCGTCGTCGCGGCGTCCGCCGGCAGTCACGCGCAGGGCGTCGCCTGGGCGGCGTGGACGCTGGGCACGCCCGCGATCGTCGTCATGCCGAGCGGCGTCTCCGACACCATCGTCGGCGTCTGCCGTGCGTACGGCGCCGAGGTCATCCTCGAAGGCGAGGTCTTCGACGAGGCGCAGGTGCGCGCTCGAGCGATCGAGCGCGAGCAGGGTCGCACGTTCATCCACCCCTACGCGGACACGCTGATCGTCGCCGGCCAGGCCACGATCGGGCTCGAGCTGCTCGACGAGCTGCCCGAGCTCGATCTCGTCATCGTCGCCGTCGGCGGCGGCGGGCTGTCGGGCGGGATCGCGCTGGCGGTGCGGTCGGGACGCCCCGACGCCCGCGTCGTCGGCGTCGAGCCCGAAGGCGCCGACGCGGTCCAGCGCTCGGTCGCCGCGGGGCGTCCCGTCGTGCTCGAGCGGCCGCAGAGCGTGGCGGACAAGCTCGTCGCGCGTACGACCGAGCCTCTCGCCATCGAGCTCGGCCGTAAGTACATCCATGAGTACGTGACCGTGAGCGAACGCGCGCTGGAGAACGCGACGTACGAATTCCTCGAGCGCCTGTCACTGCTGGTCGAGCCATCCGGGGCGGCCCCGCTCGCCGCCATCCGCGAGGGCAAGGTCGCGGTAAAGGGACTGCGGGCCGTGCTCGTCTGCAGCGGCGGCAACGTGTCGCCGCAGCTTCTGGGGCGCATCATCGCCGAAAGGGCCGTCCGTCAATGACCGTCCACCACGAAACGCTCTCGCTCGAAACGAAATCGCGTGAGACGACGATCGATATCACCGCGCGGGTACGCGCCGCGGTCACGCGGTCGAAGATCCGCGACGGGATCTGCAGCGTGATGGTCGCGCATACCACCGCCGGCGTGTTCGTGAACGAGAACGCCGACCCCGACGTGCAGCGCGACCTGCTGTATCTGCTCGGCAAGGCGGTGCCCCGCGACGAGGAGTTCCGCCACGCCGAAGGAAATTCACCCGCGCACATCAAAGCGGTCATCGTCGGGGGCGATGTGACGCTTTCGATACGTGATGGCGAGGTCGTGCTCGGCACGTGGCAGGGTATTTACCTCGCGGAGTTCGATGGACCGCGCACGCGGAGTGCGACCGTAACTGTCATCGGCGACGGCGCATCGTAACATTCCTCTGCCGCACCGCACGGCAAGGGGAGAGGGCGATCACCACCACGCTGACCATCACGCGCACTCCGGTGCTGACCACTCGCGATGTGGAGCGCGCGCTGCGCACCGCGTTGTCGCGCGGCGGCGAGTGGGCCGAGATCTTCTGGGAGCGCCACGAGACGCTCCAGCTCGTCCTCGACGACCAGCGCATCGAGGACGCGATAACGGGTGTGGACCAGGGAACCGGCGTGCGCGTGGTCCACGGCGAACGCACCGTCTACGCCAACGGCAACGTCACCGATGCCGACGACCTCATGGCCATCGCCGGCCGCGCGGCCCGCAGCGTGGCGGAGGGGACCGGGCTGCACGAGGCCGCCCGACTGGTCCCCGACGAGCTCCCGCGTCCACATTCGGTCGCGATCGACCCGCGGTCCGTCCCCGTGGAGCGTAAGGTCGCGCTCCTGCGTAAGGCCAACGACGTCGCGCGAGCGCACGACCCGCGCGTCAGCCAGGTCACCGTTTCGTATTCGGAGAGCGTGCAGGACGTCCTCATCGCCAACAGCGAGGGGCCGCACCGGACCGATACACGCGTCCGCGTGAACTTCGCGGTGCACGTGGTCGCGCGCGACGGCGACGTCCTCGAGTCGGGATTCGAGGCGGTCCGCGGCACGCGTGGCTTCGAGATGTTGACCGACGACGCCGTGATCGAAGCGGCCGAGCTCGCTGCCCGGCGCGCCGTGCTCAACGTCGGCGCCGAGCCGGCGCCCGCCGGCACCTACACGGTCGTCCTGTCCAGCGAGGCCGGCGGCACGCTCATCCACGAGTCGGTCGGTCACGGACTCGAGGCCGATCTCAACCTCAAGGGTCTGTCGGTGTACTCGGGCCGGATCGGCCAGAAGGTCGCGAGCGAGCTCATCACCGTCATCGATGACGGCCGCGACCCAGGCCAGCGTGGGACCTCCGCGATGGACGACGAAGGCTCGCCGACCCAGCGAACGGTCCTCATCGAGAAAGGCGTCCTGAAGACCTATCTCTCCGATCGGAAGCACGCCGCGAAGCTCGGCATCGGACGGAGCGGGAACGCGCGCCGCGAGAGCTTCCGGCACATGCCGATCTGCCGGATGACGAACACGATGATCGCCCAGGGCGAGTCCGACCCCGAGGAGATCATCCGATCGGTCAAGGACGGCATCTTCGTGAAGAAGATGGGCGGCGGTCAGGTGGACGTCATCAGCGGCAACTTCGCCTTCGAGGTCACCGAGTGCTACCGCATCCGCGACGGCAAGCTGGCAGAGCCGCTACGCGGCGCGACGCTCGTGGGGCAGGGACCGAAGCTGATGAGCGAGATCGACATGGTCGGCTGGGACCTGGGCTATTCCACCGGCACGTGCGGCAAGGATGGCCAGGGCGCGCCGGTCGCGGATGCGCAGCCGACATTGCGCATCCCCTCGGTCGTCATCGGAGGGAAGCTCAAATGAGCGACCGGCTCGAGAACGAGGACGTCGTCGACCGCGCGCTCGCGGCGCTGAGATCCGCCGGCGTGCGCTCCGGCGAGATCTTCTTGCGCGAGGCGACCTCCGGCTCCGTCGAGACCAAGGACGGCGAGATCGAGAGCCTCATCGCGCGCGGGGAGCGGGGGCTTGGCGTCCGGGTCCTCGACGCGGAGCGGATCGGCTTCGCGCATACGAGCGACCTCGCCGTCGCCGGCATCGACGCGTGTGTCGATCAAGCACGGCGCATGGCCACGATCACCGAGCCTGACGGCGATCTGCGCATCGCGAGCGACCGGCTGCACAACGTGGATCTCGAGATCTACGAGGCCGGGCTCGAGGATCGTTCGCTCGCCGACCGGGGGGCGGTCGCGCTCGAGGTCGAGCGCGCGGCACGGTCGACCGACGCTCGCGTCACCCACTTTCGCAAGACCAGCTACAGCGACGCCGAAGTGATGACGATCATCGCGACGACGACCGGCGTACGGGCCTCGTACCGCGAGACGCATTACGGCGCCATGACCAGCCCGGTCGCGACGTCGAACGGCGAGCGCCAGATCGGCTACCACGGCGAGGCGGCCCGCCGCTTCGCGGACCTCGATGCCGGCCGCATCGGGGCTCGCGCTGCGCACCGGGCCATCGAGAAGCTCGGGGCCAAGCCGTTCCCGACGCAGAAGCTTCCCGTCGTCCTCGACCCATGGATGGCCCAATCGCTCCTCGGCGCCATCGCGCCGCTCTTCTCGGCCGACAACGTTCTCAAGGGTCGCTCGTTGTTCGCTGGGAAAGTGGGGCGGCAGGTGGCGAACGAGCGCGTGACGATCGTCGACGACGCACGCCGTGGCGGTGGGCTCCGCAGCGCGCCGTTCGACGGCGAGGGCGTCGCGACGACGACGCGCACGCTCGTGGAACGCGGTGTCCTTCGCGGGTACTTCACGAATCTGAAGACCGCGCGCAAGCTGAACACCACCGCGACCGGTAACGCCCGCCGCGGGTCGTACGCGTCGCCCAGCCGCATCGGCCCCTCGAACTTCTACATCGACGCCGGCGCCGACGATCCGGCCACGCTCGTAAAGGGCCTCGACCGTGCGCTCGCCATCACCTCGCTCCTCAACCTTCACACGATCGACCCGGTATCGGGCGAGTTCTCGCTCGGCGCCACGGGCACGTACCTCGAGAAAGGTGAGGCAGTGCACCCTGCGCAGGGCATCACGATCGCCGGAAATCTCACGGACCTGCTGGCGTCGATCACCGGCGTTGGCACGGACTTGACGTTCGGTCCCGGCGGCATGGGCAGCCCGACGCTCGTCATCTCCGAGCTCTCGATCGGCGGGACGTGATGTCCTGGCGCTCGCTGCTTCACGACGACCCCATACCGTGGCTCCTCGAAAAGCGGGATTCCGCGGTACGCGCCCTGACGCTGCGTCAGGTGCTCGACCGCGGACCGCGCGACGCCGAGCTGCGCGAGGCGCAGCAGCGCGCGATGTCGACTCCACCGATCTCGACGATCCTCAAGCGGCAGCGCGCCGACGGCGGCTGGCCCGGGACGCCGATCTACGGCCCGAAGTACCAAGGCACGCACTGGTCGAATCTCCTTCTCGTCGAATACGGCGTGGATCCAAACGATCCACGCGTTCGCCGCGCGGCGCGGCACGTCCTCGACCTTCTCGGTGATCCGAAAGCCGCGGGCATGGACTGGGTCTTCGACCATGACCACGGCGCGTCGTGTTTCGTCGGGAGTGTCGTCCGTTACGTGGCGCTCGCCGGATATGGGAGCGACCCACGTCTCGAGCCACTCGTGGAGCGCTTGATCCGCGACTCGAAGAAGTACGACGCGGCGTGCTTCATCAACGGCGAGCAGTCCTGCGCGTGGGGATACGCGCGCCTGGTGTGGGGCCTCGCGGCGCTGCCAGAGGCCGCCCGGACCCGCGAGGTCGAACGCACGCTGCGGCGTGGCGTCGAGTTCCTGCTGTCCTATCGGATGACGCGCGGCGCGTATCCGACCGATACGGAGCCCAGCTATCTCTGGCGCCAGCTCTCGTTCCCGCTCTTCTATCAAGCCGACGTGCTCTTCGTGCTGCGCGCGCTCGACGCGGCCGAGGCCCTCGACGATCCGCGCGCGCAGATCGCGATCGCGTGGCTGCTCTCGCGGCAAGACTCGCGCGGCCGCTGGGCCGGACGAGCCCCGTACGTCGACCGCATGCCGTCGAAGGTCGACGCGAGCAAGTGGGTGACGCTCCACGCCGTGACGCTCCTCAAACACGTCTTCCCAGAGAACGGCGCATAAGGCGGCATGGAGCTCGCTTCGCTCGCCCTTCCTTATCGCCTTACTCCGGCCCTCGCTGCGCTTCGGGCCTGCGTATAGCCCGAAAGCGCATCCTCAAGGACATCCCGCCCCTGCGCTTCGGAGAGGGACGCGAGTGCACGCTCCCGGCCTGCATCGCCGTCGCGACCGGCCTCGAGTACGACTGGATCATGGGCGCATCGGGCGCCGCGTTCACGACGACGATCGACGGCGAAGGCTGGGATCCACTCGCCGCGGCGCCGCTCGACGGGGCGACGCTCGAGCGCGGGGCGCGTGGCGCGGGCGCTCGCGCCGACGCGGTGGTGCCCCCGTACGACGAGGAGATGAAGCAGCTCGTCGTGGACCGCGTGCTCGAAGCGCTCGAGGCGAAGATCCCGCCGCTCGCGCGTGGGCTGCTCGGTCCGCCTGAGTACGGCCTGATCGTCGGCTGCGACGAAGGAGCGCCGACGTTCTACGCGCGCACCTTCTTCGACAAGTCCGATCAGCCGACGAAGCTCGACTGGTCTGCGTTCAAGGACGAGCGCGCGGGGTTGCTGGTGTTCCTCGATCGCGGTCCCGAGCCGGATCGCAAGATGCTCGCCCGCGACGCGATCGTGGTGGCGGTCACGTCGGCCTCGGCGAGCGACGACGCGCTGGCAGCGTGGGTGACGGCGCTCCGCGACGACGGTCGTTGGACGGACACGCGGCATGCCGGGACCGCGGCGTTCGCCGACCACGCGATGCGCACGATCCTCGCGGACAAGCGCCACGCCGCCGCCGGATTTCTGCGCTCCGTGCGCGGCCTGTTCGCCGGATCCGCCGGCGCCGACCTGCTGCGCGCGGCCGAGGCGTACGGATACGTCGTCGACGCGGCACAGAAGATCGGCATCGGTCCGTTCGACGGCTCGGTCGCGATGCGATTCCTCGACGCGGGTCATCGCAAGGCCTGGGCGAAGCAGCTCGAGGCGATCGCCGGACACGAGCGCGATGCGCACGCGGCGCTGGCGTCGGCGCGCTCGGCGATGCTCAAGTGACCGATCGATCAACGATCGAACGAGCGAGGAGCGGCTCCGCCGCGACGAGCGAGCCTACCAGCCGTGAGCGTGTCTCCCCGGCGAAGCCGGGAGATTGAGCATGAGCGATCAGGTCGCCGCGGCGATCCTCGGGCTGGTGCAGGGGCTCACCGAGTTCCTTCCGGTGAGCTCCACGGGGCATCTCATCCTGGTCAGCGACGCGCTCGCCCTGGACCCGGACCGCTTCGGGCTCTCGTTCGACGTCGCGCTGCATCTGGGCACCGCGCTCGCCGTGCTGCTCTACTTCGCGCGGACCTGGCTGGGCCTCGCGGCGGACGTCGTGCGCGCGCGCTGGCGCATGCCCCTGCTGGTCGTCGCGGGCACGCTCCCGGCGGCGATCGCCGGCGTGCTCCTTGAGAGCGCAGTCGAGCGGACACTGCGCTCTCCGATCTGGATCGTGGTGGGACTCCTCCTCGGCTCGGTCGTCTTCGTGCTCGCGGAGCGGGCCGCTACGCAACGTCGGAGCATCGATGGAATGACGATCGGTGACGCGCTCGTCATGGGCGCCGCGCAGGCGGTCGCGCTGCTGCCGGGGATCTCGCGCTCGGGCATCACGATCTCGGCCGGTCTCGCACGGGACATGTCGCGTGCCGACGCGACGCGGTTCTCCTTCCTTCTGGCGACGCCGGTCATCCTCGGGGCCGGCATCAAGACGCTGCTCGACGCGCGGAAAGCCGCGGAGCTCTTCGCATCACCCGACGTGCTCGCGATCGGTTTCGCCGTCTCGTTCGTTTCGGGCCTGGCCGCGGTCGCTTTCCTGGTCCGCTTCCTCCGGCTGCATTCGCTCAATTGGTTCGTCACCTACCGGATCGCGCTCGCGGCGGTCGTGCTCTTCGTTCTCGTCGCGCGCTAGCGCGTGGCACTCTATGCGCGATGGATCTCGGACTGACCGGGAAGGTCACGCTCGTCGCCGCCGCGTCGAAGGGCCTCGGCCGTGCCATCGCCGAAGAGTTCGCGCGCGAGGGCGCGAAGGTCGCGATGTGCAGCCGCGAGGAGTCGGCGATCACCGCCGCGGCGGAGGACATCGTGCGGAAGACCAAGGGAAACGTTCTCCCGATCGCGGCGGACCTCTCGACCGCCGAGGGTTGCGAGGCCTTCATCCAGAACGCGGTCGCGGCGTACGGCACGATCGACATCCTCATCGTGAACGCCGGCGGACCCCCGCCCGGGCGCTTCGACGACCTCGACGACGCCGCCTGGCAGAAGGCCGTCGACCTCACGCTCTTCTCGGCCGTGCGCCTCACGCGGCTCGCGCTCCCGCACATGCGCAAGCACAAGAGCGGCTCGATCGTGTACTCGACCTCGACGTCGGTGCGACAGCCGACGCAATACCTGAACCTCATCCTCTCCAACGCGATCCGCGCGGCGGTGCACGGGATGCTGAAGACGTTGTCGTCCGACCTGGCGAAGGACGGCATACGCATCAACGCCGTGCAGCCGGGCCGCATCGCGACCGATCGCCTCATCCAGCTCGACACGGACACCGCGCGCCGGCAGAACACGACCCCCGACGAGGTCCGCAAGCGCTACGAGCAGTCGGTCATCCCGATGGGCCGTTACGGCAAGCCCGAGGAGTACGCGGCGGCGGTCGTGTTCGTCGCGTCGCCGAAGGCGTCCTACATCACCGGCGTCTCGCTCCAGGTCGACGGCGGCATGCTCATGAGCATGTTCTGATCGCATGATCGTCACACAGCGGCTCCGGCCGGAAGTTTTCCGGCTTCCGATCGAGAAGATCCGCGCGGGCTACAAGAGCGACATCTACTTCGCGCGCACCAAGCTCATCCTCGAGCGCGACGGGCGCCGCGATCGCGTCACGATGCAGATCTTCCAGAAGCATCCGGAGGCGGTGATCGTGGGGACCGACCAGGTCCTCGCGCTGTTGCACGTTGGAGCGGGCCGGTACCGCGATCGTGGGCGTGCCGAACGCCTCTTCACGCGATATCTCGACGCGGAGCGTCGTCTGTACGCGCATTGGCTCGCTCTGCCACGCTCCGGATGGGAGGAGTACGAGCCGATCGCGCACGAGGTGTTCGACATCTCGCACGAGCTCGCCACGCTGTGGCAACCGGCCTGGCGGGATCTCGCGGTCCGCTCCCTCTTCGACGGAGAGAGCGCGCACACGGGCGAGCCGGTCATGCACATCGAGGGCGAGTACGCCGCGTTCGCGCATCTCGAGACGCTCTATCTCGGCGCGCTCGCGGAGGGCTCGCGCGTGGCGACGAACACGCGCGACGTCGCGATCGCGGCGCGCGGCAAGCCCGTGATCATGTTCGGCGCGCGCCACGAGGGCCACGAGGCGCAGGCCGGCTCGGGCTACGCGGCATACGTCGGGGGCGCGGTCGGGGTGTCGACCGACGAGCAGGGCGAGTGGTGGGGCTCACGCGGGCTGGGCACGGTGCCGCACGCGCTCATCGCCGTGTACGGCGGCGACACGACCGTCGCCACGCTCAAGTTCGACGAGTACGTGAACCGCAGCGCGGACGGCGTGGGCCATCTGACCGCCCAGGGAACGCCCGAGGGTCACGTGAACGTCACCGCCCTGGTCGACTTCCGCAACGACGTCGTGAACACGTCGCTCGGCGTCGCGCACGCGCTCGGCCAGCGCCTCTGGGGTGTGCGCGTCGATACGAGCGAGTCGCTCGTCGACACGTCGGTGCTTCGAGAGCTCGGGGAGCGCGACGGCGTCGCCGGCCCGCACGAGGTGCGCGGCGTCACGCCGCGCCTCGTGGAATTGCTGCGCGCCGCGCTCGACGCTGCCGGGTACGGGCATGTGCGCATCGTCGCGTCCGGCGGCTTCGACGCGGAGAAGATCCGCCGCTTCGAGGAGCTCGGCGTGCCGGTCGACGTCTACGGCGTGGGGTCCGCGCTGGTGCACGGAGGCGGCTTCGATCACACCGCGGACATCGTCCGCGTGAACGGCAAGGATCTGGCGAAGACCGGCCGTCGCTACATCGAGTCCGATCGGCTGCACGCCGTTGATTGGAGAGCGCTGGTAGGCGAAGCCGATTGGGCCCGCTCGACCTCGTAGTCCTCGTCGTCGGGCTCGCGCTCGCGGGCCTGGCGAAGGGAACCTCCGGCATGGGTCTCCCGCTCATCGCGACGCCGATCCTCGCCGGCGTCTTCGGTCCGCGTATGGCGGTGACCATCGTGACCATACCGATCTTCGCCGCGAACTCGCTCCTGCTCACGCAGGGCTTCCGGCGTCACGGGCTGCTTCGCGGCATCGTGCCGTTCTTCGTCGCATCGGGGATCGGCACCGCGATCGGCACGCTGCTGCTCGCGCAGCTCGATCAACGCACGTTCGCGATCCTCATCTCGATCATGGTCGCGATCTTCCTGTTGCGCGGCGACCGCCTGCTCGGAGACGATCCCGCCGCTCTGCGCGCGCGCATCCTCGGACCCCTGGTGTGCTTCGTCGGCGGCGTGCTCCAGGGCACGACGTCGATCGCGAGCCCGCTCGTGGGGTCCTACTTCCACGCGCAGCGGTTGGCGGCGGCCGACTTCGTCTTCGTGCTCGCCGCGATCTTCGAGCTCAACAGCGTCATCCAGCTGATCGGATACGGAGCGCAGGGTCTGTACACGCCGGAGGTCATCGCCATCGGCCTGGTCGGCCTCGTGCCGACATTGCTCGCGCTCGCGGCGGGCATCGCGCTGCGCGGCAGGCTCGATCCACGTCGTTTTCGACAGCTCATCGTGGCGCTGCTGGTGCTCTCCGTCGCGAATCTGCTCTGGCGGACGTTCGCCGCTTAAGACAGCATTCGCGCATGGAAGTCGCGCCGAACGTCCACGCCGTACGCCTCATCGGATCGAACAGCTTCCTCATCGTCGAGGAGGAGCTGACGCTCGTCGACGCGGGCCACCGCGGTTCGGGCCGCATGCTGCGCCAGTACCTCGCACGGCTCGAGCGCGAATTCTCCGACATCCGTCGCATCGTCTGCACCCACGGTCATCCGGATCACATCGGTGGCGTACAGGAGATCGCGCGCGCGTCAGGTGCGAAGATCCTGATGCATCCGGCCGACATGGAGCGCCTGCATATCCGCTTTCGCGACGTGATCCGCGGACGCCCGGCGCCGGGCGCGATCATCGCCTACCTGACGCAGGCGCCGTCCGATGCGCTCGCTCTGCGGGACGGCGACGTGCTGCCGGCCCTGGGCGGACTGCGCATCGTCCACACCCCCGGCCATACGCCGGGCAGCATCTGCCTCTACGCGCCGGAACGTCGACTGCTCATCGTCGGCGATCTGCTCCAGCGCGTCCGCGGCGCGGTAACGTACCCGAACTACTTCTTCACCGACGACATGGCGCTCGCGCGCCGGTCGATCGCGCGCCTCGCCGAGCTGGACGTCGAGACGATCCTGTTCTCGCACTATCCGCCGGTCCGCCATGGCGGACGCGAGGCACTTCGCGCGCTGGCGGGCTGAGGTGCTCCAGGACCGGGCGCCTCGCTTGCCTCGTCGGCTATAAGGAACGCGATGGAGACGCTGAACGACATCCTCGAGGAGTCCGCGCGCCGGTTCGGTGGGAAGACCGCGCTTCTCATCAAGCCTGGATTCCGCACGCGCGAGTGGAGCTACCTCGATCTGAACGACATCGTGCCCCGCGTCGCGCGCTACCTCGCCGATAGCGGGATCCGCAGGGGCGATCGCGTCATCACGCTAGGGGTGAACCGTCCCGAGTACGGCATCGCGATGCTCGCCGCGCTGCGCGCCGGCGCCGTCGCCGTGCCGCTCGACGTGAGCTCGACGGCCGAGTTCGTCGAGAAGATCGCCCAGCGGACGCGCGCCGCCGCGATCCTCGTCACGCAGCAGACGAAGGAGCGTGCCCGAACCCTCGGCCTCCCGATCCACGAGATGGAGGTCTTGCCCGATCTCGCGCGCGTCAAGCAGCCGCTGCCGAAGCCGGACATCGGCCCGGACGATCTCGCCGAGATCATGTTCACGTCCGGCACGACCGGTGAGCCGAAGGGGACCATGCTCACGCATCGCAATCTCCTCTCGAACGCGATCGCGGCGACGCAGATCTTTCCGATCGGACCGAAGCAGCGTCTGCTGTCGTTCATTCCGCTCTCGCACATCTTCGAGCAGGGCCCCGGATTCCTCTGCGTCCTCGTCGCCGGCGCGTCCGTCGTATACCCGACGAGCCGCCAGCCCGCCGTCGTGCGGCGCACCTTCAAAGACCGCCATGTCTCGATGATCCTCATCACGCCGGCCGCCGTGCGCTCGCTGTTCATCGCGATCGAGCGCCGCGCGCAATCGGAGGGCAAGGCCGCCCTCTTTGCGCGCCTGAGGCGCATCGCGCGACGCCTGCCGATGCCGCTGCGACGTCTTCTCTTCGTCTCGGTGCATCGCAACTTCGGCGGCCGCTTCCGCTACATCGTGTCCGGCGGCGCCGCGCTGGATCCGGCTCTGGGTGAAGCGTGGCGGGAGCTCGGCGTCGAGGTGTTGCAGGGATATGGGTTGAGCGAGACCTCGCCCGCCCTCACCTTCAACCGGCTCGAGCGCAACCGCTTCGGATCGGTCGGCGTCCCGGTGCCCGGGGTGGAGGTGAAGGTCGCGTCGGACGGCGAGGTCCTGGCCCGCGGACCGAACATCTTCAAGGGCTACTGGGAGAACGAGGAGGCCACGCGCGCCGCGCTCGACGGCGAGTGGTTCCACACCGGCGACCTCGGGAAGTTCGACGACGACGGCTTCCTCTGGCTGCACGGCCGGAAGAAGGACATGATCGCGCTGCCCGACGGCCTCAAGGTGTACCCCGAGGACGTCGAGAACGTCCTCGCGGCCGATCCGCGCATCCAGGAGCTCGCGACGCCCGTGCGTCCGACGCTCGCCGTCGTCGTCGGCCTCGAGCGCCCCGGCGAGACGCTCCACGTGCACGCCGTCTTCGTGGAGCCGAGGGACACCGAGGTCGTCGCCCAGATCGTGCGCGACGCGAACGCGAAGCTCTCGGGCAGCCAGCAGATCCGTGGCTGGACGATCTGGCCGGACGATCAGTTCCCCACGACCCCGAGCCAGAAAGTCAAGAAGCGCGATGTGATCGAGCGCCTCCTCACCCTCGGCAAGAGCGAACCGCCGCCGCGACGCGAGGCCGCGGCGCACGAGCTGACCGAGGTGGAGCGCCTCGTCGCGCAGGTCGCGAACCTGCCACCCGACCGCGTGTGGCCCGAGGCGCAGCTCTCCGCGGACATCGGCCTGGATTCGCTCGGCCGTGTCGACCTCCTCGGCGTCGTCGAGGAGGAGCTCGGCGTGTACATCGACGACGCGGCCCTCTCGCCGGACGCCGCGGTACGGGATCTCGAGCGGCTCGTCGCCGAAGCGCGCGACACGAAGCGCGATACCGGGATCTACGGCTGGCCGCTGAGCCCGCTCGTGCGCTCGTTCGGCCTGCTCCTGCAGCAGACGCTGCTGTATCCGCTCGTGCACGTCTTCTACAAGGTGAAGATCACCGGTCGCGAAAAGCTCCAAGGCCTGAAGGGCCCGGTGATGTTCGCACCGAACCACTGTCTGCATTGGGACAACGGGATCATCCTCATGGCGATCCCGATGTCCTGGCGCTGGAAGCTCGCGGTCGCGGCCGCGGCCGACGACGTGTTCGGCAACAAGCTCAACGGCGTCTTCTCGTCGATCCTCGCGAACGCCTTCCCGCTCGCGCGCGAAGGCGCGATCCGTCGCAGTCTGGAGCTGCTGGGCGCGCGGCTCGATCGCCAGTTCTCGGTCCTCATCTATCCCGAGGGCAAGCTCACCATCGGCGGACCGACGCAGCCGTTCAAGTCCGGCACCGGCCTCATCGCGGTCGAAGGCGCGACGCCGGTCGTCCCGATGAAGCTGAAGATCACGAGCGTCTCCATCCTCGACCACTGGGACCGACGCTGGGAGCGCGATCGCTCGAACGGCTGGCGCGGCAACGTCGAGGTCGTCTTCGGAGATCCGCTCTACTTCGCCGCGGGCACCTCCGCGGCGGAGGCGACGGCGAAGCTGGAGGCGGCGGTGGGCGCGCTCTAGTTGGACGAGGCCCAGACTCCGCTCGGCCGCTGGTGGATCACCCGCGTCCTTGTGGCGGCCTCCGCGGTCGTGGCCGTGCTCGTGGCGCTGCGGCTCGTGCTCGAGGCGTTCGCGCAGCTCGCGCACGTCATCCTCCTCCTGCTCTTCGGCGTGGTCCTCGCGTTCCTGCTCGCACCGCTCGTCGAGTGGCTGCGTCTTCGCGTGCACCGGGAGGGCGTTGCCGTCGCGGTCGCCGCGCTCGTCGCGCTCGTCGTGACGATCGGAGCGCTCGCGATCCTGGCGGTGCCGCTCGTCCGAGAGACGCGAGAGCTCGCGCGCGACATCCCGCGGTACGCCGCGCTCCTCGGCAGCGACGAGCCCATCCGCGTCTTCGGCATCGAGGTAGCCGGCGACGTGCGTCAGTGGCTCGTCGCGGAAATCGGCGCGCGGGCGGGTGACTGGTCGCAGGAGGCCGCGCGCATCGCGGTGCGGGTCGCCGGTGGGATCATCGACGTCCTGTTCATCTTCGTGCTCGCGGTCTACCTGCTCGCGAGCGCACGAGCGTTACGCGTGTGGATCCTCAGCGCGATCCCGCCGCAGCGACGCTCGGAGGTCGAGCGCGTCGAAATGGAGGCGGTCCGCTTGTTCGGCGCCTACGTGAGGGGACAGTTGCTGCTCGGCCTGATCGTCGGAACGATCTCGGCGGTCACGTACATGCTCCTGGGCGTCCCGTACGCCGTGTTCCTCGGCGTGCTCGCGGGGATCCTCGAGCTCGTCCCGATCGCAGGTCCGATCATCGCGGGAACGGTCGCGGCGCTCGTCGCGCTCACGCAGCCGTGGCCGCTCATCCTGTGGGTGGCCATCGCGGCGATCGCCATCCAGCAGCTCGAGAACAATCTCCTCGTCCCCAGGATCTCGGGAAGCGCGGTCGGACTGCACCCGCTCGCCGCCCTGCTCGCGGTGCTGGTCGGGGCGGAGGTGGCGGGGATCGTTGGTGCGGTGTTCGCCGTACCGCTCACCGGGCTTGCGTGGAGCGTCTACCGGGCGAGGCGGCAGGCGGGGTGACGCGGTCGCGCGCCGCGACGATGACGCGCGGAGCGACGACAGCCTCGCGCATATCCACGCTCATGCACGAGTAGCGGCGCTCCGGCCGGTTCGTGGCCGATGCATGCGTGCCATCGGCGCCGAGCACCACGATGTTGAACGCCGCCTCCGCGTCGAGCGCGTTCGCGTCGGCGATCGCCGCGCGCGCGACGGCGGCGACGTCCATGCCCGAGGCGAGACGGTCGACGGCGGTCTTGGCCGTGACATTGCGGATCGCGATCTCGCCGAAGCCCGTGCACGTCGCGCCGCCGTACCGGCTGTCGCAGTAGTTGCCCGCGCCGATGATGGGCGAGTCGCCGACGCGCCCGGGGTACTTGTACGCCCAGCCGCTGGTCGTGACCGCCGACGCGACGTCGCCGCGGCGATCGATCGCGATGAAGTTCACCGTACCGCCGCGCTCCTCGGGCACCGTCTTGCGCACGACGCCCGCGAGGCTTCGCCGACGGCGGACGCTCGCCGGCGTTTCGCGGGCCCGCTTCAGTCGCTCGATCCAGAGGCGCCGCGTCGAAGCGGTGAGCAGCTGTGCCCGCTCCGCCCCGATCTCCTTCGCGAACAGCGCCGCGCCCTCGCCGACCAGCATCACGTGCGGCAAGCGCTCCATCACGGCGCGCGCGACGCTGATCGGATAGAGGTAGCCGCGTAGCGCTGCCACCGCGCCGACGCGATGCGTGGTGCCGTCGACGATGGAGGCGTCGAGCTCGACGACGCCGAGCACGTTCGGCTTGCCGCCGCGTCCGACACTGGTGTCCGTGGGGTCCGCCTCGATGATGCGCGCGCACGCCTCGACGGCGTCGAGAGCGCTGCCGCCGCGCTTGAGTATCCGCACGCCCGCCGGGAGCGCCGTCGCGCCATTGCCACTGCTCACGATGAGCGGCGTGCGCTTCATCGAAGGCCTGGCGCAAGCGACGACGCGAGTGGCATCGCGAACGAGTCTCGAGCCCGCGCCATCAGTGGTTCGCCGGTGAGCACGGCATTGGAGCGGGCCCGTCGACGAGAGAGTGATGTCACGAGTGGCGTCGCCGCGCAGGTATTCATCGCCCAGTCATGGAGCGCACGACACGAAAGCCGACGCCGCGAAGGTCGTCGCTCGCTCGGAGGCGACGCGAAGGGGCGCAGTCAGCGAGCCGATCGAGGTACGAGCCACCGCGAAGGACGCGACCGTCGGCCCAGGTGTTCGTCCATTCGCGGACATTGCCAACGAGATCGACGACGCCCTCGGGCGTGGCACCGCTCGCGTACCGGCCGATCGGCGTCGTCAAACCGACGTCGCTCTCGCGAACGTTCGCGCGCTTCGCATCCTCCGCATCGCCCCACGGCCATCGTCGTCCCGCCGCGCCGCGGGCCGTCTTCTCCCACTCGCGTTCGTCCGGCAGCCGATAGACGCGGCCGGTGCTCACGCTGAGCCAGCGGCAGTACGCGACCGCATCCGCCCAAGACACACCTTCGACCGGATGCGTGGTCCGCTCGGACTCGCCGCTCCAACCGGGCGGAGTCACGTATGACGCCGCCGCGACAAATGTCGCGTACTCGGCGTTGCTGACCGGCCGCAGCGCGATCGCGAAGATGTTCACGTGGATGGTGCGGGGCGGATCCTCGAGGAGCGCGTTGCCGGCGGGGATGACGACGACGTCCGGCTCGGCGGGAGGCACGGCGGCACTCTACCCGAGCATCGCGTTCGCCCGGTCGGGGGAGTCGAATTCCCCTGCGCGTCCGATGTGTCGGCTCTCCGTCGCGGCGACTCTTCCACCGTGGTCACCGCCTACCCGGTCATCTGGAGCGCGAGCGTCGTCGACCCCGCGATCGCCTGGAGCGACGTGACCGTGGTCATCCGCGTCACGTACAACACGCTCGAGGCGATCTGCCGCGACGCGTTCGTCCTCACCGAGACGCGCATCGCGGCGCCGGCCGTCTAGGCCGCTCAGGCGGTCGCGGCGACCTGGCTCCGCTTCTTCTTGTCCTCCTCGGCGAGCTGACGCCGCAGCGTCTTGCCGATGAGCGTCTTCGGCAGCGATTCGCGGAACTCGACCTCGTGCGGCACCTTGAACGGCGCGAGCTGCGTGCGGCTGTGCGCGATGATGTCGTCCGCGGTCGCGCTGGCGCCGGGCTTGAGGACGACGAAGACCTTCACCTCTTCGCCCTTGATCGGATGCGGCATGCCGATCGCCGCGCTGTCCAGCACCGCCGGATGCGTCGCGAGCGCCTCTTCGACCTCGCGCGGGTACACGTTGAAGCCGGAGACGATGATCATCTCCTTCTTGCGGTCGACGATCGCGTAGTAGCCGTCCGCATCGACCGTCGCGATGTCGCCGGTGTAGAGCCAGCCGTTCCGTAGCGTCGCCGCGGTCTCGTCGGGCTTGTTGTAGTAGCCGTCCATCAGCTGCGGCCCTCGCAGGACGAGCTCGCCCGATTCTCCCGTCGCGAGCTCGCGCGTGCCGGTCTCGAGGTCGACGATCTTCGATTCGACGTCCGGGTACGGGACGCCGATCGTGCCGATCTTCTGCTTTCCCTGCCCGTACAGCGGATTGCAATGGGTGACCGGGGCGGCCTCGGTGAGCCCGTAGCCTTCGACGAGCTTCGCGCCGGTGAGCTCCACGAATCTCTTGTGCGTCTCGATCAGGAGCGGCGCGGAGCCGCTCACGCACGCATCGACCGACCGCAGGTCGTACTTCGTCGCGAGCGGAGAGTTGATGATCGCGTTGTAGATGCGTGGCGCGCCCGGGAACGTCCTCGGCTTATACCTCGCGATGTCCTTGAGGACGCGCTCGAGCTCGAACTGCGGCTCCAGCACCATGGCGCCCGCCGACTGGATCGCCTGAAGCATGACGACGGTGAGGCCATACACGTGGAAGAAGGGCATCACGGCCATGCCGGCGCCCTCCGCGTCCTTCGTACCGACATGCCAGGCGCGGCACTGCAGCGTGTTGGCGACGAGCGCGCGATGCGAGAGCATCGCGCCCTTGCTCACGCCGGTCGTTCCGCCGGTGTACTGGAAGAGCGCGATGTCGTCCTTCTTGATGCCGGCGTCGAAGGGGGTAGCCGGCGACGCGAGCACGCGCCGGAACGCGACCGCGCCCTCGTCGCCCTTGTAGCTCTGCCGGTGGCCGTCCTTCTTCTCCCTCGCCACCGTGAAGAGGACGCGCAGGACCGGAGGCATCTCCTCCTTGATGTTCGTGACGATCACGTTCCGCACTTTCGTGCCCGGGCGAGCCGCCTTCGCCACCGGATACAGCCGCGAGAGCACGACGAGCGTCTCGGCACCCGAGTCGACGAGCTGGTGGTGCAGCTCGGGACCCGTGTAGAGCGGATTGCAGGGCACGACCGTCGCGCCCGCGCGCAGCGCGCCGAAGAACGCGATGACGAACTGCGGCGAGTTCGGGAGCAGCAGGGCGACACGGTCGCCCTTCTTGACGCCGAGCCCGCGCAGACCGTTCGCGAAGCGCCACGTGTCGTCCGAGAGCGAGCGGTACGTGCGCTTCGCGTTGAAGAAGATCGTCGCGGTCGCGTCGGGGTAGCTCTCGGCGGCGTCGTCGAGTAGTGCGTGCAGCGTGACGTCCGGGTAGGTCAGCGTAGCCGGCACTCCGGGGTCGTAGTGCTGGGTCCACGGACGTCCGGCCATCGGTGCCGGATCCTTGGGTTGCACGCGGATCTTCTTCGCCATCTCTCGCCCCTCCCCTATGCCTTGAGCAGATCCTCGGCGATGATCATGCGCTGCACTTCGCTGGTGCCCTCGTAGATGCGCAGGATGCGAGTGTCACGATACGCCCGCTCCACCGGCGAATCCTTCATGTAGCCCATTCCGCCGTGGATCTGGAGAACGCGGTCGGCGACCCGGTTGGCCATCTCCGAGGCATACACCTTGACCATGGCCGCCTCGCGCGATGCGCGCATGCCGCGATCGAGCTTCCACGCCGCGTCGTACACCATCAGGCGCGCCGCCTGGATCTCGACCGCGCTGTCCGCGAGCATCCACTGGATCGCCTGGTTCGACGCGATCGGCTTGCCGAACTGCGTCCGGCGTTTGGCGTGGGCGATTCCCAGCTCGAGCAGGTGCTGCGCGCTGCCCACCGCGCCGGCCGCGAGCGACACGCGCCCGATGTCGAGCGCCCCGAGCGCGGTGCGGAATCCGGTGCCGACCTGACCGCCGAGGACGTTCTCTTCCGGAACTTCGCAGTCCTCGAAGACGAGCTCGCCGGTCATCGATCCACGGAGTCCCATCTTGTGGTCGATCCGTCCGACGCGGAAACCGGGAAAGCGCTTCTCGACGATGAATGCGGTGATCCCGCCGCGCGCGCCCTTCTCGCGGTCGTTCGCTGCGTATGCGACGACGACGTCGGCGATGGGTCCGTTGGTGACCCAGATCTTCGTGCCGTTCAGCAGCCAGCGGTCACCCTTCTTCGTCGCGGTCGTCTGGATCGACGCGGCATCCGATCCGCTCGACGGCTCGGTGAGCGAGAACGCGGCGATCTTCCGACCGGCCGTCAGGTCTGGCAGGTAGCGCTTCTTCTGCTCGTCCGTGCCGCCGAGGTAGATGGACATGCTACCGATCGAGGTGTGCGCCCCGATGAGGTTCGAGAACGCGGCCGACGTCCGACCGAACTGCTCGAGCGCGAGGCAGTAGCCGAGGTCGCCCGCAGCGGCGCCGCCGTACTCCTCGGGGAACGGCAACCCAAAGAAGCCGAGCGACGCCATCTCCTTCATCACGTCGTCGGGAATGCGGTCGCTCTCCTCGATCTGCCGCTCGAGAGGCTGAAGGCGCGTCTCCACGAACTCGCGCACCGTGCGCGCGAGGAGCTGTAGCTCGTCCGGGATGTCAAAGTCCATGGCCGTCGCGAAAGATACGCCCGGCGCTCACGCGCCGGGCGCACCGCTGAAGGGCGCTCCGAGGGCTTCCGTCTACGCGCCCGGCGGTATCAGGGCTCGCCGACGTGGATCGCGGCGATGCCGAGCGTCAGCGGCTGGTAGCGCACGCGCGCGAATCCCGCGTCGCGCAGCGCTGCCGCGAGCCCGTCGGCATCGGGGAACGCCGCGACGGACCTCGGCAGGTAGCGGTAGGCCTCGGGATCGCCGCCAGCCATCGCCGCGACGAGCGGAGAGATGCGATGGAAGTACAAGCCGTAGGCCGCTCGGACGAGCGCGTTCGGCGGCGTCGACAGCTCGAGGATGACCGCGCGCCCGCTCGGACGCAGGACGCGACGCATCTCGCGCAGTCCGGACGCGAGATCGCCGAAGTTGCGCACGGTGAATCCGGCGACGACGCGATCGAACGACGCGTCGGCGAAGGGCAGCGCGTGCGCCGTTCCGAGAATCGCCGCGAACCGACGTTCGCCGCGGATGTCCGCGCGGCGGACCACCGCGTCCAGCATGGCACTCGAGATGTCCACGCCGACGACGCGCGCCGTCGGGTCCGACGCCGCGAGCAGACCGAAGGTGAGGTCGCCCGTGCCGACGCCGACGTCGAGCCCGATCTCGTTCGCGCCAAGGCGCGCGAGCTCAACAGCGCGGGCGCGCCAGCCCACGTCGCGACCGAACGAGAGCAGCCGGTTGAGCGGCTCGTAGCGCGGCGCGACCCGATCGAACATCTCGGCGATGCGCTGGTCATGCTCGGAGCGGCTCATCGCGCTTCACGCTACCGTGACGCCATCGGCACCGTCCTCTTCGTCTACGCGCATCCCGACGATGAATCGTTCGGTATCGCCGGGACGGCGATGAAGCTCGCCGACGGCGGACACACGACGGCTCTGCTCACGCTCACGCGCGGCGATGTCGGGCTCTGGTACGGCAGAGTGCCCGGCAGCTGGAGCCCGGCGGATCTCGCCGCCGAGCGATCGAAGGAATGGCGTGCCGCGGTCGGCGTCATCGGCTTCCGCCACGCGCGCCTCCTCGAGTGGCCAGATGGAGGGCTGGCGGCGTCGCCCGGTGAGCGCGTGACGGCGGACGTCGTCCAGATGATCCGCGACGTGAAGCCCAACGTCGTCTGCACGTTCGGACCCGAGGGATCGGGCAGCGAGCACGACGACCACCGCGCGGCATCGTTCTTTGCCGTCCGCGCCTTCTTCCGCGCGGCCGGGCCGGATCAGTACCCGGACCGCGGCGCGCCGCACCAGGCACACCGCCTGTTCTTCAACGCGTCGCCGCTCATCCCCGACGTTCTGTCCATCGCGATGACGCCGACGCACACGGTGGACATCTCCGCCTACGAGGAGCGGAAGGCCAAGGCCTTCGAGTGCCACAAGACGCAGTTCAAGGACCGCGAGCGCTTCCATCGGATCCTCGAGGCGCGCGGCGGCAAGGAGTTCTTCCATCTGGCGCTCGATCGTGGCGCGCAAGTCCCCGGCGCGACGGATCTCTTCAGCTGATGGATGCTCTGCTTACGCTCCCACTGGTCCTCGCGGTCGTGCTGGTGGAGCTCGCGGTCGGCGGGGCGTTCCTGGTGTGGTTCCTCGACCGCCGCGGCGAAGCGCCGGCAGGGTTCCTCAAGCTCACCGCGGCGGTCGACGCGGTCGCGGCCGCGGCGGCGGTCGGGCTCGTCCCAGCGCTCCCGCGCGGCGAGCGCGCGGCGTTCCTGAATCTCGACGTCATCGGATCGTTCGGTCAGGCCATCGCGGTCGTCGCGGCCCTCATGGTCATGCAGCTCATCCTCGTGTTCACGCCTTCGCGCGCGCTGCGGAACGTCGCAGGGATCGTCACGGTGCTCACAGGGATTGCTGCTCTAGTCGTCGCGGCCGTCGCACGCCCCGCATCCGGCGAGTCGCCCTACGACGTCTTCGCGCTGGCGGCGCTGCCCCTTGGCGCGCTCGCGCTCGGGGGCGTCGACGGCGCGATGCTGCTCGGGCACTGGTATCTCGTGACGCCGAAGCTTTCGACCGCACCGCTGCGGAACGCGGCGCTCGTCGTCGTCGGCGCGGTCGCGCTCCAGCTGCTCGTCGTGATCGCGACGGTGGCGCGCGGAGAGCTGGCCGGCACCACGCAGACCGGGCTCGTGGTCGCGATCGGTATCCGCGTCGGCGTCGGCCTGCTCATGACGCTCGGCGTCGCCCTCGCCGCGTGGTGGACCGCACGCATGAACACGCAGTCATCGACCGGTCTGCTCTACGTGGGGCTGGGCACCGCGTTCGCGGGCGAGATCAGCGCGCGGGTCCTGTTCTTCCTCACCGGCGCCGCCGTCTAGCCCTATTTCTTCTTCTTTTTGCTCTTTTCGATCCGCGCGCGGTCCTCGAGCGCGTGCTCGACCGTCTCGAACTTCCGCAGCGTGCCGCGACGATCCTTCTGCATGTCCTTCCGGAACTGGGGATCGGTCGCGGCCTTTCGCGCGCGGTCCGCATCGCGGAGCGCTTCGGTGATGGTCCGCACGATCTTGCGCCCTGGCATGGCTCGATTCTAGGCAGGTGCCCTAGCGATTCCGTTCCGCGCGCACGAATCCGGCCGTGCCGATGACCATGAACACCACGAACTGCGCGGCGATGATCGCTAGGTTCGTCGGCAGGTCGAAGATCTGTACGTTCGGTCCGCCGGCGTAGTAGACGTCGCGGATGAGGTCCACGGCGTAGCGCATCGGGGAGATCTTCGAGAGGATGTCGAGGAACCACGGCAGGTTCTGGATCGGGTTGAAGATGCCGGCAAGGAAGAACTGCGGAAGCATCACGAACGGAAAGATCTGGTTGGCCTGCCGCTGGTTCTCCAGACGCGACAGCACGAGGACGCCGAACGCGCCGCCATAGACGGCGACGATGAGCGCGGCCGGCACGAGCGCGGCCAGCGTGCCGACGGTGAGTGGCACGCCCAGTATCACCCCGAACGCGAGGATCGCGACGAACTGCGGGAGCGCGACGAGCGATTCGCCAAGGATCTTCCCGAGGATGATCGAGTAGCGCGAGATGGGTGACACGAAGATCTCCTGGCTGAAGTCCTGCTCGCGGTCCATCAACAGCGAGATGACGCCCATCGCGCTGGACTGCCAGATCGTCTGCGCCAGGACTCCGGTGAAGACGAAGTGCAGCAGGTTGACGTTCGATGCCGCGCCGAAGCCCGACTGCAGGCTCGTACCGAGGATCCCGATGAAGATGAGCGGGAACGAGAAGTCCGCGACGATCCGGGTGCGGTCACGCAGGAGCTTGACGAAGTCGCGGTGGGCGAGCGTGAGGACCGCGGAGAGCTCACTCACTCGGCTTCGCCACGATCTGCAGGTACGCGTCTTCGAGCGTCGGCGCGTGCGTGCGCACCAGCGTGAGCGGCGTGTCGATGGCCTTCAGCGCGGCGTGCGCGCGGCGCGAGTCGACGTGCAACCGGAACGGCCCATCGCCCTCCGAGCGGATCTCCAGTCGGGCGAGCTCCTCGCGAAGCCGCGCGCGATCGTCCGCGTCGACCAGGACGTACTCCTGGACGAGCTCGGACTTGATGCGCTGCGGCGTACCGAAGGACACGACCTTCCCTTGATCGATGATGCAGATCGTGTCGGCCTCCTCGGCCTCCTCGAGGTAGTGCGTGGTGAGGAAGATCGTCGTTCCGCTCTCGCGTCGGATCGTTCGCAGGTAATCCCAGAGCGTGCGCCGGCTCGGCACGTCGAGGCCAGCGGTCGGCTCGTCGAGGAACAGCACCTTCGGCCGGTGCATGAGGCTGCGGACGATCTCGAGCTTGCGCCGCATGCCGCCGGAGAATGTGCGCATCGGCTTCCGGATGTCGTCTGCGATACCGAGCAGCGACGCGAGCTGACTCACCTGCTCGCGGTACGCGGCCGGCATCAGTCCATAGGTCGGCGCGTACGGATAGAGGCCGTAGAGGATCGCGTGGAAGCGCACGTTCTCTTCCGCGGTGAGGTTCATGTCGAGGCTGGGCCGCTGGAAGATGATGCCGACGATGCGACGCACCGCGCTCGCCTCGCGGATGACGTCGCTTCCGTCGATCGTCGCGGTGCCGCCGGTCGGGGTGAGCGTCGTCGTGAGGATCGAGATCGTCGTCGTCTTGCCGGCCCCGTTGGGACCGAGCAGCGCGAAGAATTCCCCCGCCCCCACCTCGAACGAGATCCCATCCACGGCGTTGCGGTCGGCCTTGTTGTAGCGCTTGACGAGCCCGTCGATCCGGATCATCCATCGAGTCTACGGACGCACTCCGAAGGTGGCGTGTTTGACATACGCGGCGTTCTCCGGGGTACGGCCGACCGGGGGCGACGCGCCCAGAGTTCGGTCACGCGAGGTGGAGGTGGCTGAGATGGCGACGACGTGGGAGCTCATGGGGGTGTGCATCGCCGACGCTGAGAAGGCCGAGGAGCTCGTCCGCGATCTGGCGTTCCGCAAGGAGCTGCGCCTCGATCCGGAAAGGGCGCTCGCCGCATTCGTGTTGTCGCGGCACCCAGCACGGGCGGCCGAAGTTCGCGCGAACGTCGGGTCACGCCAGGGACAAGTACGCGCGCCCGCGGCGCTCTAGCCTCGCCCAGTTTCTAGCAGTTGCTTGACAGTCCGCTCCTCTGGGACTACTACGCGCGGCGACAAGGGGAGGGCTATGGACGGAAAGACGATCGCTGCCTATGTAGGCGCCGCCATTTCGATCGCATTCGGCGTCGCGCTCCTGTGGTTCCCACCAACGAACATCGCGGGCCAGCCTGGGACGGTCGGTGCCGCGTTCGCTTTCGTGACCGGCGGCCTCGCTGCGCTCGGCATCACGATAACGATTCCGCGCCTATTGGAGATAGCCCGTCGTGGGACGCCGGAGCCGCCACCGGGAATAAGCACCATGCCGCATGCGCCGGCCTTCGGCCACGGTTTCATCGTGCTGCGGGTCAACGGCGGGATCACCGACCCAGACCTCAACACCGCGCTGACCCAGATCGCCGGCCAGGCGAGTCCGCCGACAACGGTCGTCGCCAAGGTGAGCTTGATGGCGAGCTCGGCGAATCCCGGTCAGGCAGGAGACCGAGTCGTCGTCACGGTCACGACGAATCTGCCGGGACGGTCACAGAACGCTCACGACGCGATCGTGGCACTCGGCCAAAAGATCGCCCTGCTGACGAACGGCGCCGGAAACGTCGTGTTCGGCCTCGAGAACCACTGGTGCTGCTACAGCGACGAGTAGACCGTCAGCCGCCGGTCGGCGGCGGCACGGCCTCCCGCGAAAGCACCCAGGCCGCGACCTGCGCGCGCGTCGTAACACCTAGCTGCTGACGGACCGCGGTCGCGAGCTTCGTCGCATGTGACGGGGTCACGCGAAGCTCGCGCGCGATCCGCCGATCGGTGAGCCCACGCGACATGAGTCGCGCGACAAGCATCTCTCGTTCGGAGAGCGGCGTCGCTCGGGCGCGCGTCGCCGGTGCCCGCTTGGTGGCGGCGTCGATGATGTCGACGTAGCGGAGCGCCGAGCGCTCGACGAGATCGGAACGAAGCGCGCGAAGGGTCCTCATTGCCGCCGCGCGCTCGCGCGGCACGGCCGACCGGGCGAGCGCGGCGCACGCGCGGCGATACGCCGCTCGCACCGTGGCCCCCAGCGAGTCCCAGCTCTCCGCCGCCGCGTCGAAGGCAACGCTTGGGTCGCGGCCCTCGCACCGGTCAAGGACCGCTTGCAGCTCAGCGCGGACCGCACGGACCGGGCCGGTGTCGCGCCCCGCGAAATATTTGTCGAGCTGTGCCGCGAGACGTCGCAGTCCAGGCACATCGCGCCGCTGCTCGGCGACGTCGATCGCGTTCAGGAACGCGGTCATTCCCATTCCGGGATTCGCGAACGCGACGTCGACCGCGGCATCCGCGGACGCCTGTGCTTCGGCGAGGCGACCAAGCCCGAGCAGGGCCTGTGCACGGTAGGCATGGAGGATCATCCGCCGGTCGGGATCGGCACGGTCAAGCTCGTCGATGAGCTGATCGAAGAGGCCCAGCGAACGCGCATAGTCACCGGTGTTCGCCAGCACGTGCGCGAGCGCGATCCGCGCCGAGGCCGACGCGATCGTCCCCGGTCGCGCGAGCGCGACCGCCTGCTCCGCGAACGAGCGGGCTTCCCCGTAACTACCCTGGTTGACGCTGATGGTCGTCATGTGCGCGAGCAGCCGCGCCTGCGCGAATTCGAGACCGTTCGCGCGCGCGAGCAACAACCCGTCCTCGGCTGCCGCGCGTGATCCTTCAGGATCGCCCCGGAACGTCAGAGCCTTTGAAAGCTCGAAGTGCGCGTTGACCGTTTCTGACAGCAATCCGGCCGAGCGCCCGAGACGGATCGCCTCCCGCAGGTGCTCGAGCCCCTCGGACGTCCCGAGTCGCGTGACCGCGCCCCCGAGGATGGTGAGCGCGGAAACGATCACCTCGACGACGAACAGATCGCGGCCGATCGTCAGGGCGCGCTTCGCGAGGGTCGCCGCTTCCTCTACGTCCTTCTCGGCCCATGCGAGCTCGGCATGCGTCACCAGTGCCCTTGCCAGCATCTCGCCGGGGGCATCCCGCTCGAGGGTCGTGATGGCGCGCCTCACCGCCTCGATGCCGAGCGCACGCTGGCCCTGCATGCGCAACACGGAAGCCAGACGAATGTCGATCCGCGCGATGTCGCTTGGATCTCGGAGAAGCTGGCGCGCCGCGAGCAGGGCCTCCTCCGCCTCCGTCGCACGACCCGCGGCCTGCAGCGATCCCGCCAGCTCCTCGCGGACGGCGGACTCGTCGTCGGTGCCGGCAGCGTACGCGGCGGCTTCGCGCAGAAGATCCGTCGCCGTCGCGTAGGCGCCGAGCACGGACGCGGCTTCGGCGCCAAGACGTGCATAGCGAAGGGCTTTATCGGAGAGGCCGGCTGCGCCGAAATGCCTCGCCAGGACGGCAGCTCGCTGCGCTGACGGCCCGAGCGCCTCGATCGCTTCAGCCACGCGACGGTGAAGGCGGCGTGTTCTCGATAGCGGGATCGCGCTGGCGATCGCGTCGCGCGTCAGCGAATGTCGGAATTGGTAGATCTCCGCCTGCGTCGGCGCGCGCTCGAGGAGCTGCGCTTCGACGAACGACAGGATGTCGTCCGCCGCCTGCGGCTCGGCTCGGTCGCTGAGACGGACCAGCATGTCGTACCCGAGAGGCGTGCCCGCGATCGCCGCGGCCTCGAGCAGATCGATCGCGCCCGGGCGAGCCTGCGCGAGCCTCGAGACGCGGAGCTGCACCGAATCGCGGACCGTCCTCGGCAACGGAAGACGATCCGGACGCGCGTCGGGATCGTCGAGCGCCGTCTTGAGCAGCTCCTCGACGTAGAACGGAACTCCCTCGGAGCGCTCGAACACCGCGTTCGCGAGCTCCTCGCTGGCGCGCTCCGGGAGCAGGGCGCGGGTCATGCGCCTGACCCCGGCCAGGTCGAGCGGCTCGACGATCAGGTGAGCGAGTCTGCGCTCGCGGTCGAGGTCCGTCAGGAGCGCGCGGAGCGGATGCGTGGCTCCGACCTCCTCATCGCGGTACGTGAGGACGACGCAGACACCGCCATGCAGAGCGCCTGCGAGATACCGGATGAGATCGAGGCTCGCCGCATCGGCTTCGTGCAGATCTTCGAGGACCAGGAGGACCGGGCGGAGTGCCGCGGCGTCCTCGAATAACAGTTGCATGACGCGGTGGAAGCGCTCCTGCCGTTCTTCTTCGGGAGTCGTGGCGATCTCCCCCGATCGCGGTGTGTCGAGCTCCGGCAGCAACCGCTGGAGCTCGGCGACGAGCGGACCCAGCAGTCGACGCAGGATCTCGGTTCCCCTCGCCTGCGCATACGGACGGAGGGAAGCGATGAATGGCTCGTACGGCAGGGCGGCCGACGCGTGCGAGCGTCCGCCGAACACGTAGAAGCCGTCCTCGTGGGCGATGCGCGCGATCTCGCGCACGAGGCGGCTCTTTCCGACACCGGCCTCGCCGGTGACCGCGACGAACTGCGCCTCACCTCGAGCGGTCGAGGCGAGGTGCTCCCTGAGGGCGGAGACTGGTGCCTCGCGCTCGACGAGCTCCGTCGATACGAGGATGCCGGAGCCGCCACGGAGCGGCGGGCCAAGGAGCAGCGCCGGGAGGCGAAGCGCCGGGCCCTGCGCAGCCGCCGCACTCACCGGGGCGCTCTCTACTTCGTACACGTGCACCGACTGAGCGACGTTCTTGAGCTTCCACGTCCCCAGATCGCGCATCGGCGCGAGCGCGCCGGTACGGATCAGCGAGCGCACGGTATCCGTGACCAGGATCCGTCCGGCCTCGGCTTGGCTCGCCAAGCGCGCGGCGAGGATCACCGCGCTGCCCACGTATCCCTTCTCGTGCTCGACCGCTTCACCCGTATTGATCCCGATGCCGCAGCGCAAGGGAAACTCAGGGTGGCGCTCGGAGTGGCGGCGCGCCCTGCGCATCACACCGAGAGCGCAGCGGACGGCGTCACCCGGCGTGCGAAATACGACGTAGAAGCTGTCGCCTTCGGTCTTCACCTCCGCGCCGCGGTTGGATCGGATCTCGGCGCGGAAGAACGAGCGGAACGACCGGATCAGACGCGTGGCCGCGGCGTCGCCGCGCGTTTCCACGAAGGCCGTGTAGTCGCGGAGATCCGCGAAGAGGTAGGTGCGAAGGACGCCACGCTTGGGCACGCCGCAATTGTCCGCGCGCGGCCTAGCGAATGGCGGCGCGCCTCAGCGGCGCTCGGCCGAGAGCCGCCGCGCGTTCATGCGCGCGAGCTCTCCGGGAGAGCCGACTCGCTCGAACAGCTCGGCGGCCTCGTCGAGGTGATCTCGGCTTCCTAGCCACCAGCTCATCTCCGCGTGCGTCCACGCCAGCTCGTGAACGAAGCGAAGACGCTCGCCCCACTCGAGGCTCGTCCGCCATTCTTTCTCGGCCACACCACGTTCGTCCTTCAGCCAGGCGAAGCGCCCGCGCAGCCGGTGCAGGCCCGGTTGCGCCTCGACGTCGACCCGCGCCTGGCGTTCGACGGCGCGGATCGCCTGTCCGATCTTCGAATGCCATAGACGCCGCTCGGTTTCCGGCGCGCGCTGCATGTGCTCGAGGTAGACCTCGAGCAGCCAGTTGAGCGCGTGCGAGTGGAAGCCACGGATGCCGTGCTGCGCGATGAGCTGCCGACCCTCTTCCAGCACCTTCGTCGCGCCCGCGAGGTCACCGCGGCGCAGCAGGCAGTAACCGATGTCGCCGAGGGTACGGACGAGAATCTGACGATCGGGTACTTCGCGCAGGATCGTCGCCGACTCGTTGAGCGTCGCGAGGGCTCTCTCATCCTGTCCGGCGCTCCACTGTGTTCGCCCGAGCACGAAGAGTCCCCATCCGCGAAGGGCCTCATCGGCTCCCTCCTCCGCGACGCGCACCATCTGCTCTCCGATCTCGCGAGCGCCGCTCGTGTCACCACGACGCCACTTCATCAGTGCTATGCCCCACGTGGAAACGCCCCATCGACGGAGATCGTGAACGCTCCAGAAGACATCCGTTCCGCGAGCCCAATGCTTTTCCGATTCGTCCCAGTCGCCGATCCCATGCTCGTGATAGGCGAGGCCGAAATACGCGTAGCCGGTGCCGAGCGGATCGGCGCCGGCTTCCGCGAGCTTCACGTTGCGGGCCGTATAACGAGACGCAAGACCCTTCAGCCCGAGGACGTCGCACGCGATCCCGGTCCCGAGTAAGCCGCGGATCATCGACATCACATGGCCGGCGCGCTCGCCTTCGTTGAGCATCCGTAGCGACACGAGGAACTGCCGCGGGCCGTTGCTGCTGTAGTAGTCGATCCAGCCCAGGAGGTCGTACGCTCGCATGCGCTCCTCGACGGCCGGGTCGACCTTGCCGCTCGGCGTCGGCAGCCGCCAGGGCAACGCGAGATGGCCGGCTTGAACGATGGCCTGACCGAGGATCGCGCGCGTCGTGCCGCCGCGCGAGCTCGGGAAGCGCGCGCCGAGTCGCGCAAGCGCGCTGCGGAGGGACATCGTCGCCTCGACGTGGGCTCCTCTGCGGAAGAGCGCCTCACCGAGCTTGCGCTCGAGCGACGCGATCTGCAGCGCGGACGCGCGGCCCGTCGCCTCGTATGCCGCCATCGCATCGCGGTAGCGCTCCACAGCCTCAGCGTCGGCGGCCACTCGACCAGCCTGATCGCCGGCGCGCTCGAGATAGGCGAATGCTTCCGCCCACTGCTCGGCACGCGCGTAGTGATACGCGAGCGCGCCGACGAACTCGTCGAGCCGGTCGGCATACGTGGCCTCGATGGCTTGAGCCACCTGCGCGTGAAGCTCGCGCCGCTGCCGCTTGAGCATGCTCTCGTAGACGGTCTGCTGGATCAGCACGTGCCTGAACATGTGCTCCGGATCGGCGGATCGGCGACGCTCGACGAGGATGTCCTCGGCGAAAAGGCGAGCGAGCACGCTGTCGAGATCCGCACCGTGCTCGAGTGCCCGCAGGAGTCCCAGGCGGAAGCTTCGGCCGATGACCGCGGCGAGGCGCAGGACCTGTTTCGATCGCTCGTCCAGCCGATCGAGGCGCGCAAGGATGAGTCCCCCGATCGTGTCCGGAAGATCGATCCGTGCGGTGTCGGCCGCGGCACGCCAGTGGCCGGTGGACTCCTCGCGGCGCACGACGCCGGACTCGATGAGCGAACGGATGATCTCCTCCACGTAGAAGGGATTGCCTTCAGAACGACGGATCGTGACCTCACGGACCTGTGCCGGCAGGTCGTCGACCGCGAGCAGATTGCCTATCAGCACCGCGGTCTGCTCGTCAGTGAGCGGCTCCAGCGCGATCTCCGTGTAATGCGGATCGGAACGGGCGAACTGCCGTAGCGCCGCGGCCGGGCTGTCGGGATCGCGGCGACTGGTACCGATCGCCAGGATCGGCGCCTCGCCGGTGCCGCGGAGGATGTGCTGTAAGAGCGCCACGGTCGAAGCGTCCGCCCAGTGAAGATCTTCGATCGCGAACACGAGTGGGCGGGCGCGCGCCAGCGTCGTGAGGAAGCGCCGCATCGCCCGGAAGACCTGGCGGCCCATCGCCTCGTCCGACAGAAGCGCGAGCGTCGCGGCATGCGGCTCGGGTACGGCGATCCCGACGAGCGAGGCCAGGTACGGAAGCGTCTCATCGACGTCGTCACGCATGACCGCGCGGACGCGCGCTTCGAGCTTCGACCAGCGCGTGCCCTCGTCATCGCCGTCCTCGATCCCGGCCATGCGCGACAGGGCCTCGACATACGGTGCGTAGCGGGTGGTTTCCCCGAGCGTGAAACAGCGGCCCTCGAGCCACGTCACGCGTGCCGTCACCGCGTTGCGCTTGAGCTCCGCGAGCAGCCGCGATTTACCGGAGCCCGCGTCGCCGAGTAGCGCGACCATGCCGCCCTCGCCCCGCTCGAGGGCGTCGATCAGCGAGATCAGCGTGGAGAGCTCCTTGTCCCGTCCGACGAGCGGTGAGCTGAGCCGCTGGTCGGCGAGGCCGCGCGGCGCGCGTTCCGCCTTTGCGCGGATCAGGCGGAAGGCGGGGAGCGGCTTCTCCTTCCCTTTTACGTGGACCGGCGAGATCTCTTCGAACTCGAAGGACTGGCCACTCGCGCGAGCGGTCGCGCCTACGAGGATCTCGCCCGGACGCGCCGCGACCTCGAGGCGCTGCGCCATGTTCACGGTATCGCCGACGACCGTATACGCGGCCTGCACGTCGCCGGCGATGACTCCGGCCACGACCTCGCCCGCGTTGACGCCGATGCGGAGGCCGAGCGTCACTCCATGCTTGCGAGTCAGGTCGGCGTTGAGCTCCTCCATCGCCTCGCGCATCGCGAGCGCGGCGCGGAGCGCGCGCTCGTTGTCGTCCTCGTGGCTTATCGGAGCTCCGAATACCGCCATCACGGCATCGCCGACGTACTTGTCCACCGTGCCGCCGAAGCGCTGGATCCGTCGCGCGAGGGCGGTGATGAACGCGCGGAGGATCTCACGCGTCTCCTCCGGATCGAGCCGCGCGGTCAGTGGGGTCGATCCCGAGACGTCCGCGAAGATGACCGTCACGTTCCTTCGCTCTTCGACGAGGTCCTGAAGCGGCCGCGAGACCTGAAGCGAGATGCCGGTCACGCGCGGGTGCCGATCGCGATGCCGATGCCCGGCGCGAGGGGGATCCAACCGATGCGCTCGAGCCCGGCATCCGCGAGCAGCCGCATCAACGCTTCGCGTGCCCAGAAGCGGACCCACCCCGGATCCACCGCTCTGGCCAACGGCGTCGCGAGCGCGGTCAAGCGCGGGCCGGTCGCGTCGATCGCGGCGTAGACGCCGCCGGGACGGAGCGTCGCGGCGATGCCGCGGACGGCCGCGGTGGGATCGCTCAGATGATGGTGGACGAGGCAGCTGTAGGCGACGTCGAAGGAGTCGGCGAACGACGAGGCGAGCTCGGCCGCGTCAGCCTGGAACAAGGCGACATTCGCGACCCTCTCGCGGCGCGCGCGCTCGTGCGCGAGCTTCAGCATCGGCAGCGACACGTCCACGCCGACGACCTCGCCGTCGGCGACCAGCCTCGCCACACTGCTGAGGGCAGCGCCCGGTCCGCACCCGACATCGAGCACGCGCGAGCCGCGCGCGAGATACGGCGCGATCGCGTCGAGCGCGCTCGCGAAGATCGGTCCCGCGAACGGGCCGACGCAGCGGTCGTAGTCGGGCGCGATGTCGTCGAACTCCGCCGGGGCGTGGCGTACCGCTGCGGGACGCGGCCCATCGACCTGGGGAGAGAAGCGGATGCCAAGTCCGCCGGACCGAAGCGCGGGACGACGACGACGAAGCCGCGCCCAGGCACGGAGCGGCAGCAGCAGGAGCACCGCATACAGCCACATGCCGAGCACGAGGGCGACGCCAGCAAGACTGACCTTTCGGCCGCCTTCCTCCACGCGACGGAATCCTATCGAGGCCGCTAGGCGAAGAACCAGACGCAGGGTAGCCTGCCGTCGTTGTCAGGACTGCTCCGGCACCTTCCGCTGGTCGGCGATGTGTGGGCCTTCTTCGATGATCGCCTCGCATTCGTCGAATCGTGCGCGAGATCGGGCGACTCGGTCTTCGTGCGCTTCGGTCCACGGCGCGCGCTCGTGCTCAGCCATCCAGAGCTCGTGCGTGAAGTATTCGTACACGAGGCCAAGCATTTCATACGTGGACTCACGGGTAAGCCGATGCGCTCGCTCCTCGGCGAAGGCCTGCTGCTCAGCGAGGGCGAAGTGTGGCGGCGTCAGCGCCGTGAGGTGCAGCCGATGTTCGCGAGCGACGGCGTCGCGCGGTGGACGCCATCGATCGAAGCCGCGACCGACGCTCTCGTCGCACGATGGCGCGATGGCGAGCGGCGAGACATCCATCACGAGATGCATCGCCTCACGCTGGACATCGCGGCTCGCCTCTTTCTCGGCGTCGAGAGCGACGAGCGCGACCGGCTGCACCCGGCGCTCGAGGCGACCCTCGGTGAGGACCTCTTCGGGAACGCGATCCCCCTCGGTGCGTTCCGCTGGCCCATGCGACAGGCTGGCAAGGCCACGGAGCTCGAGCGCCTGGTCGAGGAGCGCATCGCCGACGCGGAAAGGGGCCGCGTCGCTCCGTTCATCGCGAGACTCGCCGAGTCGGCAAGAGATCGCCGCGAGGTGCGCGATCAGATCATGACGCTCATCTTCACGAGCCAGGACACGACGGCGGTGGCGCTGACCTGGCTCTGGCATCTCGTGTCGCGGGATGAGCGTGCCGAGTGCGTGCTGCGCGACGAGGCGATGCGAAGCGAGACGACTCCGCAGACGCGTCCATACCTGACCGCTGTGTTCAACGAGACGATGCGTCTCTTTCCGCCGGTCGTCGGCCAGGCCCGCGAGGCGGCGCGCGCGTGCGAGATCGGCAATGCATCGGTGCGGCCCGGCGATCTCGTCATGTTCTCGCAGTGGGTCATCCATCGCGATCCGCGTTGGTTCGATAAACCGGAGTCGTTCATGCCGGAGCGCTGGGAAGATGGATTCGAGGACCGGCTCCACCCGTTCGCGTACTTCCCATTCGGCGGCGGGCGGCGCGTATGCGTCGGACGGACGCTGGCGCTCGCGATCGCGGCGACCGTCGTTCCGTCGATCCTTCGACGCTATCGACTCGTCGCGACGAGTGAACGCCGACCGGACCTGCACACGGTGGTGACGCCGCGACCGAAGGGTGGTCTGCCGATGGAGCTGCGCCGGCTCGACTAGCGGCTGGCGGCGCGCCTCCGCGGATGACGCTCGCGAGCCGGCTCTTCCTCGAGCTCCTCCCACTCGCGCGCGCTGTAGAGATTGGCAGCCAGCCCGGCGTCGGCCGCGAGCAGGATGAGACCGACGATCCCGATGAGGAAAGGCACCGGCGACGCGGCCGCGGCGTTGAGCTCGGTGCTCCGCCACACCGCCGAGATGCCGTAGAGAACGATCGCGCCGATGGTGGCCAGCTGATCGATCCGGGCGAGACCACGCTCTTCCTCCGGCACATCGGAATGCTCGGCGACCGTCATCAACCCCATCAGCGCGGTCACGAGGAACGTCGTGACCGTGAGCCACTCGGCGCCCACAACGAAGCCGCTCGTGCCGCGGGTGCCCCACGCGAACCACGCCATGAGGTCGAGGAGCGTGACGGCGAACGCGAGCGCGACCGCGGCGAACGCCAGGTGAGAGCGGGGCGCGAAGCCCAGACGGCGCCCTTCGAGGAGCTCCTTCATCGGCCCGTTCATGCTAGCCGGACGGAGGACCCTCCGTCGCGCTTGGCAGTCAGCAGCCGGGTTCGCCGTCGTGACCGCAGCACGCTTGACGGAGGACCACGCGGAGCCAGAGATTTCGCGACGCGATGATGACTCGGCGCGGCAGCGGGATCTCGCTTTCCGTGAAGTTGCGGATCGCTCGCGTGAGGGTCCCCTGTCTGCGACGGCGCACGTCACTACTATCGCGCCCGTGCCCGACGACCGCACCATCCGCACCAGGCACGGCGAGCTCACGCCGGAGCAGGTCGCCGATGCGCTGCCCGGCACCGGGGCGATCATGGAATCGGTGGGCGTGGCGTGGTGGAAGTCCGCGCACGCCGCGCGTGGCGGGAACTGGGGTCTGGCCGCGTACTTCACGAGCAAGACGCGGAGCCTGCTCCGCGGCCTTGCGGTCACGCGGCCCAAGTACCGGGACGACATCGCCGCGTTCGACGCGAGCGAGATCACGGACGTGCTCGCCGCCATCGCCGCGCGCGACCGGGACGCTTTCGAGCGCGCGTTCGCGCGCGCGGTCGACCGCGCGAACGAGCTCCATGTGAAGTGGGACAAGGCGTACATCCGCTGGGTCCTGTCGCCCGAGCCACCGAAGGATCTGGATCTCGGTCCCTAACGTCCCTCAGGCCGCGCCAGCGCCTCGATATCGTCCCAGCCGTACCCGGACTCGCTGATGCGCAGGCCCTCGAGCTCGCGCTCCTCGTCGCGGAGGTATCGGCCACCCATGCGCTCGTAGAAACGGCGCGCCGACGTGTTCTCGCGGAGGACCCAGATGATCATCGCGCGCCAGCCGCGGCGCAGGAGCTCAGCCGCAGCCACCGTGAGCATCTCGCGTCCGGCGCCGCGTCCCTGGTACGCGGGCAGGATGTAGATCGCGTAGACCTCGCCCGGGAAGCGTTCGGCATCGGAACGGCTTCGGCCGCCGGCGCAGTAGCCGACGATCTCGTCGCCATCCTCGACGACGAGCGAGAACTGGTCGGGGGGAAGTCTCGTGAGATGGTCGCGGCGGCGGGACGGGATCGGCTGGAGCCGATCGAGGAGCTCGTCCGGCATGAGGCCCCGATACGTCGCGCGCCAGGTGTCGGTCCGAACGCGCTCGATCGCTTCGGCATCGTCCGGCAGGGCATGTCGCACGAGCACGGCGCGAATCCTAGGCTCACGGGAATGCTCGGCGACTGGGTCACGTTCTTCCTCGCGCTTTCGCTCATTCCCGTCCTGTATCTCGAGGAGACGAGCAACGATCCCGAGGTCGTCGGCGCGGCGCTCTCGGCGAACGCCGCGATCTGGATCGTCTTCGCCGCCGACTACGCCGTGGACCTCTGGCGTGCGCCCGACCGCGGCGCGCACGTGCGCTCTCACTGGTTCGATCTCGCGCTCATCGCGGTCTCTCCGCCGCTGCTCGTCCCACCCGAGGCGCAGGCGTTGCGTGCGCTGCGCGCCCTGCGACTGTTTCGCGCGTTCGCGATCGTAGGAGTCGCCTACGACCGCCTCGGCCGCCCGCTGACGCGCAACGCCGCGCTCGCGACGGTGGCCCTGCTCTTCCTCGTGATCCTCTGGGGCGGCATCGCCATCACCTGGGCCGAGCCGGGCGCGTTCCAGAACGTGCTGCGCGGATACGGCTGGGCGATCACGACATTGGTGACCGCCGGGCACGCCTCGCCCGAGCCGCGCACCACCGCCGGCCACGCGATCGCGACGAGCATCGTCGTGATCGGCCTCGGCTCATTTGTGGCGCTCGCTGCGAGCATTGCGGGCACGAGGGGACGACGCGGCTAATCGAGATGAAGGGGCCGGCGCTCGGCGGTCGCGTCGAGCGAGAGTTGAGCCCGCCCGAGACTTGGACCGAGGGGACGAGCTTTGAGTGGATGCGGGCGGGCGAGTTTTCGAGCGAGACGCGACCGCCGAAAAGCCGGCCCGCTCCGGTCGGTTACCGGTGCGCGTCGAACCAATCGACGATGCGCCGGCAATGCTCGACGCGATTGCGCGGCTTCCCACCGCGGGTGAGGTCGTGGTTGTCGTCGGGAAAACGTACGAACTGCGTCTCGACGCCGTGCAGGCGGAGGGCGATGAAGAACTGCTCCGCCTGCTCGATCGGGCAGCGCAGGTCGCGCTCGGCGTGGAGGATGAGCAACGGTGTCTTCACGTTCGGCACGTGGGTGAGCGGCGAGCGTTCGACCAGCTTCGCCGGGTCGCGCCACGGCGTCGCATCGCCCATCTCATGCTCCCAGAAATGCCAGCCGATGTCGCTCGTTCCGAACGCGGACACGTTGTTGCTGATGCTGCGCTGCGTCGCGGCGGCCCGGAAGCGATCGGTGTGGCCGATGATCCAGTTGGTCATGAATCCGCCGTAGCTACCGCCTGTGACGTAAAGGCGCTTGTGGTCGACCCACCTGAGCGCGAGGGCGTGATCGACGCCGGCCATCAGGTCGAGGTAGTCCTTGCCGCCCCAGTCACCGACGCAGGCACTGGAGAATCGTTCGCCGTACGCGTGGCTCCCGCGCGGATTGGTGTAGAGGACCGCGTACCCGCGACCGGCGAGCACCTGGAATTCGTGAAAGAAGCCGTGTCCATACGTGGCATGCGGACCTCCGTGCACTTCCAGCACGAGCGGCCACTTCTTCGCCGGATCGAAGCCGCGCGGCTTGATGAGCCACCCCTCGATGGCCCAGCCGTCGGCACCGGTGAACGAGACACGCTCGGGCACGCCGACGCACCGAGAGCGCAACAGCTCCACGTTGAGGTCGGTGAGGCAACGCATGGCACCACCGAGCTCGCCGGCGACGACGTTGCCCGGATCGACCGCGTTCGCGAGGACGGCCGCGAAGCGGCGCGCGGAGCGATCGAGCGAGAGGCTCACGATCTGATGGGCGCCGAGGGTCTCCGCGCGCACGTCGCCACCGCCGATCGGCACGCTGTACGCGTTCGCGGTGCCCTGGTCCGACCCGACGAAGATCAGCCGATCGGCCGTCCACGCCGGCGGCATCGTCTGCACCTGCCCGCGCATGTCGCTCATCACGACCGATCCGACCGTGCGGTCCCAGCTCGCGAGAAGGTCGGTCCCCTTCCCGCCGCCGGATGACGGCCAGAGCCACAGATGCACGTTCCTCGAGGCGGATCCCAGCGCCTTCTCGACGCCGTAGCAGGCGACGCGCGTGCCGTCGGGCGACCACGATGGATTCGCGTACGCCCCGACCTCGTTCGTGACGCGGCGGGTCGCGCCGCCGTCCACCGCGACGATCCAGATGTCCGTCACGGTGTTGCGCTCGCGCTCGGCCGTCCGATTCGAGACGAAGGCGACGTGCGTGCCGTCGGGAGACCAGGCCGGCTGGGCGTCGTCCCAGTCCCCATCGGTCAGTCGGCGAGGCTCGCCGTCCGAGACGCCGACGGTCCAGAGGTGCTTGCGCCGCGTGTCCCAGAGGAATCCTTCGTCCGACTTGTAGCGCATGCGGTCGTACGCGCGGATGCCGTCACCCTCCCCGCCTTTCTCGCGGCGATCCTTCACCACGAAGGCGATGCGCGTGCCGTCGGGCGACCACGCCAGATCGCCGCAATCGTCCTCGAGGCTCGTGAGCTGACGCGCCTCGCCGCCGTCGAGCGACAGCAGGAAGACGTTCTTCGGCTTCCGTTTCTTCGGGTCCTTCTCCGTGGCGAAGGCCGCCCGATCGGACACGAACGCGATCGAGCGCCCGTCCGGAGACCACCGTGGGAGCGTGTCCTGTCCGGGCCCCGATGTGATGCGGAGCGCCGGGCTCGCGCCGGCAGCGGGCACGAGCCAGACCGCGGATTTGTAGCCATCGCGATCGTCGTTCGCCGTGCGGACGACGTACGCGACGCGCGCGCCGTCAGGCGACAGCTGCGCATCCAACAGGAAGCGGAACGCGTAGAGATCTTCGGGTAGGAGCGGAGGAGGAAGCTCTGGCACCAGGTCGTATCGTGCCATACATGAAGCGCTTCGCTCCGCACGAGCGCACCGGCCTCATCGTCGGCGTGCTGGCGATGTTCCTCGCGCTCGACGTGGCCTTCCTCGTGTCGCTCATCGGCCTGCCCTTCGCGCCCCTCGCGCTCGGGCAAGCGATCATCGACGTCCTGCCCGGGTGGATCTCCATCCCCCTCATCGAGCTGCTCCAGTACTGGGCGAAGGGCCTGCTCGTCATCGGCGTCATCGCACTGTTCCTCGTCGGCGGCGCGATCGCCGGTCTCGTCGCGGTCGATGGGAGACGGCGTGACCGGACCGTGCTCGCCTGGGCGGTCGGACCGTGGCTCCTCGCGGTCGCCCTGGGGCAGCTGTTCGCCTCGGCGAAGATCGACCTCGCCACGAGCGTCATCGACGCCGCCGTCGGCGTGGTCGCCAACGCGCTGGCGCTCGCGTATCTCGCCCCGGCCGCGCTCAGCCGCGAGGCGGTCGCGGTGCCGTCACGGCGCCGGGTCCTGCTCGGTGGCGCCGCGATCGCGGCGATCGCCGCGATCGGCTCGTTCCCGCTCTCGCGCGCGATGCCGTTCGCCGGATCACGGTTGGGTAACCTTCCGCAGGCCGCGCGCCGGCTCGTGCAGGCCGTCACGATCCCGGCGCCGGACGCGGACATCGAGGCCACCGCGGGCACGACGCCCCGCGTGACCGCGAATGAGGACCACTACACCGTCGACACGACCCTGGTGAAGCCGCGCGTCGACGTCGAGACCTGGAGGCTCGACGTCGACGGTGAAGTGGAAAAGCCGTTCTCGCTCACGTACGACGAGCTGCTCGATCTGGACGCGATCGAGCAGGTGCACACGCTGGAGTGCATCAGCAACCCGACCGGCGGAGATCTCATCTCCACCGCGGTGTGGACGGGCGTGCGCATGCGCGATCTCCTCCAGCGCGCACGGCCGAAGGACAAGGCCTTCGATGTCGTGCTCACGTCCGTTGATGGTTACGTGGACTCGTTCCCGATCGCGAAGGCCATGGAGGCCGAGACGCTCGTCGTCTATCTCATGAACGGAAAGACGCTCCCGCAGGAGCACGGGTATCCAGCGCGGGTGCTCGTGCCGAACATCTACGGCATGAAGAACGTGAAGTGGCTGCGCTCGATCGAGGTGGCGACCTACGACGTCCGCGGTTACTGGCAGGAGCAGGGCTGGTCGGACGGCGCGATCGTCAACACGAATGCGCGCATAGACGTCCCCGCGCGGACGCTCCGCTGGACCGGCGGTGAGGTGACGATCGCCGGCATCGCCTTCGCCGGCTCGCGCGGCATCAGATCGGTCGAGCTGTCATTCGACAACGGCAAGTCATGGCAGCAGGCGAAGCTCGAAGCGCCCGCGGGCCCGCTCACCTGGCTGCGCTGGACGCTGCGTTGGGCGCCGCCCGGTGTCGGGACGCACACGCTGCAGGCGCGCGCCACGGATGACAAGGGCGATACGCAAACCCCGGTGCAGCGCCAGCCGTTCCCGGACGGCGCGACCGGTTATCACGTCATCCGCGTGGACGTGACCCGCTAGGACTGACGCGGCTGCCGAGCGCGGCCGTGGAAATTCACGTCGAGGATCCGCAGCCGCTCGAGATGCGTGTCGAGCCGCGCTCGGAAATCCGGAAAGCCACGCTCTTCGCGCGGCGACCACAGGACCTCGGCGAGGGCGCAGAGACGCGGCCAGGCCATGTATTCCAGGCGCGCGGGATCGGGCATGTACTCGGTCCAGAGCTGTCCCTGCGCGCCGAGAACGTGTAGCGCCTCGTCCGGCGTGAGCTCTTTCGGCACCGGCTCGTACGCGTAAACGTCCGAGAGCGTGTTCATACCGCGGACCGCCATCGGCTCGTCCGCGGACTGATCGTGGTCGAAGTACGTCGGACGCTCCGGCGCCATCACGACGTCGTGACCCGCCTTCGCCGCGGCGATGCCGGATTCGCCGCGCCAGCTCATGACCGTCGCACCCGACGCGAGCCCACCCTCGAGGATCTCGTCCCAACCGACGAGCCGGCGGCCGCGGGCGGCGAGCCACGCGTCGATGCGTTTGATGAACCAGCTCTGGAGCTCCTCCTCGCTGCGCAGTCCGAGCTCCTTCATCTTCGCTTGAGCGGCGGGACTCTCCTTCCACTCGCGTTTCGGGACCTCGTCGCCACCGATGTGAATGAAGGGCGACGGGAACAGCGCGAGGATCTCCTCGAGCACGTTCCCGATGAACGTGAACACGTCATCCCCGACACCGAAGACGTGGTCGTAGATGCCCCAGTGCGTGCCGACGTCGAATCGGTCGCCGGTGTTGCCGAGCTCCGGGTACGACGCGATCGCGGCCAAAGCATGACCGGGCATCTCGATCTCCGGAACGACCGTGATCGATCGGTCCGCGGCGTAGCGCACGACCTCACGCACGTCGTCGTGCGTGTAGAAGCCGCCGTGGGACCGTCCCGCGAATTTCCGCTTGGCCGGATCGGTCGTTCGTGGCCAGACCATGCTGTCGTGGCGCCACGCGCCGATCTCGGTGAGCTTCGGGTAGCGCTTGATCTCGATGCGCCACCCCTGGTCCTCGGTGAGGTGCCAGTGGAAGACGTTCAGCTTGTGCAGCGCAAGGAGGTCGATGTGCTTGAGGACGGTCTCTTTGGGCATGAAGTGACGGCCGACATCGAGATGACTGCCGCGCCACGAGAAGCGTGGACGATCCTCTATCTCGACGCAGGGCGCCTCCCACCGCACTCCGTCCGCCGCCGCTTTGCGGAAGATCTGCGGCGGCAACAGCTGAAGGAACGTCTGGAGAGCTCGCGATACGCCGGTGACCGATGACGCACGGATGAGCACGTCGCCGCGCGAGACATGCAGTCTGTAGCCCTCGTCGCCGAAGGCGCGCAGGGAATCGTCGAGCGCGAGCGCGATCCGCTGCGCGCTCGCCTCCGGCACGATCGGCAGCGGCAGATCCGTCGCCGGACGCAGGCGCGCCCTCAGCAGCTCCGCGGTCGCGAGGAGCGGCGCGGGCGCCGTGATGCGTACGCCGGCGTCGAGCACGAACGCGCCCTCGCGCTGGACGAGCTTCAGCGGGACGGGGATCACGGCGAGCGGCACCGCCGGCATGCTACCGACCAAGCCCGCTCGCGGCGCGCGCTCGCTACCCTGTGCGTCTCAGTGGCAAAGAGACGCTTCACGATCAAGGCGGTGCTGCCGCCATACACCGCGCCCCGCAACGAGTGGCGCAGGCGCGTGCATGCCGCCGTGCTCGAGGCCCAGACGAGCCGCGGCGTCGGCTATCACGAGAGCGACCGGCTCGAGCTGCGCATCGCGCTCATGCTGTCGTCGCGCGCGCTCGACATACACGAGATCGACGAACGGATAAAGGACATCGTCGACGCACTGGGCGGGCGGATCGCCGGCCCGCGCAGCGAGCGCCGCATCGCGCCGATCGTTCCGGTACCCGACCAGATCCGTCGGATCATCCTCGAGAAGGACACGCGTACTCTTCGAGGACGACCGCTCGGACTTCTCACGATCGCCCGCTACCGACGCCGCCGCGCGTGACGTTGGGCCCGGGCGCCCTGGTGTGGGCCGGCTTCGATGGCCCGGCGGCGCCTGGACCGCTCATCGACGCGATCCGCGACGGAAGGATCGGTGGCGTCCTCCTCTTCGCGTTCCGAGGGAACATCCGCTCGAAGGCACAGGTCCGCTCGATGCTGCGCGAGATCCAGGAGGCCGCGCGGAGCGGCGGGCTTCCACCGGTCCCGGTCGCCGTCGATCAGGAAGGGGGCTCGGTGGTGCGGGTCGGCTACCGCGCCGCCTTCCCGAGCGCGATGGCCATCGGCGCGACAGGAGATCCCGCCTACGCCGAGCGCGCGGCTCGCGCCGTGGCCGAGGGACTGCGCGCCGATGGCATCACCGTCAACCATGCCCCGGTCTGCGACGTCAACTCGGAGCGTCGCAATCCCGTCATCGGCACCCGCGCGTTCGGCGACGACCCCGAGCGGGTGGCGGCGTTCGCGGCAGCCTGGGTCCGTGGATCGGAAGGCGCGGGTGTCGCGACGACGCCGAAGCACTTCCCCGGACACGGGGACTCGTGGACCGATTCGCATCTCGGACCGGTGGACGTGAGCGCGGACCGCCCGACGCTGGACCGCCGCGAGTTGGTCCCGTTCCGTGCCGCGATCGATGCTGGCGCGAGCATGGTGATGACCGCGCACGTGCGCTTTCCCGCCCTCGATCCCAACGCGCCGGCGACGATCTCACGCCCGATCCTCACGGACCTGTTGCGGGGCGAGCTCGGCTTCGCGGGTCTCTGCGTGACCGATTCGCTCGACATGACCGGGATCGCCGCCGTCGACAGCGCGGAACACGTCATCACCCGGTCGGTCGAGGCCGGTGTGGACGCGGTGATGGTCACCAGCGGACAGGACAAGCAGCTGGCCGCGGCCGAATGGATCGCGCGTGGTGTCGCGACGCAGCGCATCGCCGAGGCGATCGACCGCGCGGGTCCGTTCCGCATGCGATTCGCGCGCGACGTCCCAGGCGATGACGTCGACGACGAGCCGGCACGGAGCCTCGCGCGCGAGATCGCGGCGGCGTCGATCACGCACGTCGGTCCAGCGCTCCCGCGCCTGGGCGGACGGGTCCGCGTGGTCGCGTTCTCGCCGAGCCGCGCGTCACCCGTCGAAGAGCTCGCCGATCCGATCGGTACGCTGGAGCGCGCGCTCCGCGCACGATTCGGCGCGAGGCTCTCGTTCGCTCGCGACGGCGAGGCTCCGGCCGGCGACGGAATGCTCGTGGTCTGCACGAGCAACGCGGCGTTCTCGCCGGAGCAGGCCGCGCACGCGCGGCGGCTCCTCGCGGATGGAGGCGTGCTCTGCGCGCTGCGCAGCCCGTACGACGCGACGCTCGTGCCGGCCGTCCCCGCACTCCTTTCTTACGGGGACGTCCCCGCCTCCCTCGAGGCGCTCGCCGCGGTCCTCGCGGGCGAGCGCGAGGCTCGCGGCAAAGCCCCGGTACGGCTCTAGTGCCTCGCGGCTGCGGATGAAGCGGCGCACCCTGCTCGGCGCGGCCGCGGCCACGTTGGCGTCATGCACCGTCCCGGCCGCCCCGGTCTCTCCGTCGGCATCGCCGCGGGCGCTGCTCGCGTCCCTGAGCCTCGAGCAGCGCGCCGGCCAGGTCATGGCGATCGCCTTTCACGGACCGAGCGTCACGAGCGCCGTCGAAGAGATGATCCGGACCCGCGCCGTCGGCGGCATCGTCCTGCGCGCGGAGAACGCGGTCGATGCGAGCGCGCTCGCCAAGATCTGCGATGACCTGCGGCGCATCGCGTCGTCGGCCAAGGTGCCGCCCCTCTTCATCGCGATCGACCAGGAAGGCGGCTCGGTCGTGCGCGTGGGCCGCGGCATGACCGTCCTTCCTGGACAGATGGCACTCGCGGCCTCGGCAGACCCGGCTGCCGCCGTCCGCCGCGCGGCGGCGATCACCGCGGAGGAGCTGGCTGCCGCGGGGGTGAATTGGAACTTCGCGCCGGTGGCCGACGTCAACGACGAGCCGCTCAATCCGATCATCGGCAACCGCGCGTACGGCTCCGACCCGCAGCGCGTGAGCACGCTCGTCGAGGCGGCGGTGCGCGCGTATGCGGGCGCGGGCTTTCTCTGCTGCGCGAAGCACTTTCCCGGACATGGGTCGGCCACGGTCGACTCGCACGTCGGCCTGCCGCTCATCGCGGCCGACCGCGCGCGACTCGATCGCGTGGAGCTCGCGCCGTTCCGCGCGGCGATCGCGGCCGGCGTGCCGGCGATCATGGTCGCGCACCTCATCGTCCCGGCGCTCGATCCCACGCCGTCGCTGCCCGTGTCACTCTCGCGTCGCGTGACGACCGATCTGCTGCGGACCGACCTCGGCTTCAAAGGCATCGTCGTCACCGACGATCTGGAGATGGGCGCGCTCGCGCCCATCGGCGAAGCGCCCGCGGCGGTGCGCGCGCTGCAGGCCGGCGCCGACCTGGCGCTCTTCCGTTTCGACGAATCGGCGCAGCGCGAGGGGCACCGGCTCATCGTCGAGGCGCTGCGGTCCGGCGCGCTCTCCGCCGCGGCGCTCGATGCGTCGACCGCGCGGCTGCTCGAGGCGAAGGAGCGCTACGGGATCCTCGAACGCCGGGCGACGCGCGGGACGGATCCGAACGCCAATGGCGCGTTCGCGCTCGACCTCGCGCGGCAGACGATCACACTCGTCCGGAACGACCGCGTGCTCCCGCTGCGTGGGCGCGTCTACGCCATCTCGACCACCGCGGCGGATCTCACTCCCCTGCCGGGCGAGAGCGATCTCGCGACGGAGCTCGGCAAGGCACGACCGGACACGATCGTGCGGCGGGTCGGCGAACGCGTGAGCGATGAGATCATCAGCTCCGCCGCCAAGGAGGCTGAGCCGGCCGACGTGATCGTGGCCGGCGTGGCGGACATCGGCATCAACGAGAGCCAGCGCCGGCTGGTCGCGCGACTCGCCGCGCTGCGGCCCACCGTGCTCGTCTCGCTGCGTGGACCGTACGACGTGCTCGCGGCGCCGAACGTAGCCGGCTGGGTCTGCGCGTATAACGGACGCGCGCCCTCCGTTCGCGCGACCATCGAGGTGCTGACCGGCGCGCGCAAGCCCACCGGTTCGCTGCCGGTCGCGGTGAGCGAACGCTATCCGATCGGCACCGGTCTGCGGGACTTCGCGTGAGCGATCTCGCCGCGCCGGCGCGCGCGGTCGTCGAGGCGGCCCTGGGCACGCTGTTCACCGCGTGCGTGATGCGCGTCGAGCGGCGAGGCGAGGTCGACAGCTTCGCCGTCGGCACGCTCTGCCCCGACCCGCGAGCCGGCCCCGATGGGCCATGCACGACCGAGTCGCTGTTCGACTTCGCGTCGCTCACCAAACTCGCGACGACCGCGCTCGCGCTGTCCTTCGTGCGCGAACGCGTGCTCTCCCTCGACACTCCGTTCCGCGAGCTCGTTCCGGATTTCCGTGGCGGACGGAAGAACGACGTCACGCTCGCGCACGTGCTCACGCACACCGCCGGTCTGCAGTGGTGGGTGCCGCTCTTCAAGGAGGTGCGGTCGGTCGAAGAGGCGGTATGGCGCGCGGCGCAGGAGCCGCTGGCGCAGGACATCGGGACCATCAAGTACAGCGACCTCGGTTACATCATGCTCACGCAAGGTCTCGCGACCGTCGGCGAGGGTCCGTTCGCCGATCTCGTTCGCGAGCGCGTGCTCGGGCCGGTCGAGGCGCTCACCTGCGACTACGGTCCGCGGACCACCGAGCGATGCGCCGCGACCGAGGAGGATGCCGAGTGGCGTCGCAAGCGTCTACGCGGCGAGGTCCACGACGAGAACTCGTATGCGATGGGCGGCGTCGCGGGCCATGCCGGTCTCTTTGGTGCGGTGGCGGACGTCGCCGCGATCGCGCGCGTCTACCGCGACGGCGCGGTGATCGGGAACGAGCTCGCCGCCCTTGCTCGGACCGAGCACGCTCGCAACAAGGAGATGCGTCGCGGGATCGGCCTCGTGATGCGCGCGCCGGAGGGCGCGATGGTCGGGCGCTACTTCAGTGAGGATGCGTACGGCCACACCGGATTCACGGGTACCTCGCTGTGGATCGATCCCAGGCTGGACCTGACCGTCATCGTGCTCACGAACCGCGTGTACTTCGGGCGGAGCAACGACGACGCGATGTACCGCTTCCGCATCGCCGCGCACGAGGCCGTATCGGCGGCGTTCGCATGAGAATGCTCGCGTGATCGCCGTCGGCATGATGTCCGGCACCTCCGGCGACGGGATCGACCTGGCCGCCGTGGAAGTCGAGCCGGGTTCGGCGGAGCCGGTGCGCATCATCGCGCGCGACGCACGGCCGTATCCGGCGGAGCTGCGCGCGCGCGTGCTGGGCGCGGGCTCGGGCGAGGGCGTCGGGGCCGCCGAGCTCGCGCGCCTGCACGCCGCGCTCGGAGACGCGTACGCCGACGCGGCGCGGGCGTTCGTCGCGACCCTGCCCCACCCGGCCGAGGTGATCGCCCTTCATGGCCAGACCGTGTCCCATCTGCCCGCGGAGCACGCGACGCTGCAGCTCGGCGACGCGTCTCGCGTCGCGCGCGCGACCGGGATCGTGACCATCGCGGACTTTCGCAGCGCCGACATGGCGGCGGGCGGCGAAGGCGCGCCCCTCGTGCCGTTCGGCGATCACGTGCTGTTCGGCTCGCGCGCGCCGGTCGCGGTGCTCAACATCGGGGGCATCGCGAATCTCACGCTCATCCCCTCGGCATCGGCGGACGACGTCACCGCCTTCGACACGGGCCCGGGGAATATGACGAGCGACGCGCTAGCGACGCGCGCCGGGGAGCGCTTCGATCGCGACGGCCGGCGCGCGCGGTCGGGACGCGTGGTCGAGAAGGCGCTGCAGACGGCGCTCGCGCACCCCTTCTTCGCTCGGCGGGCGCCGAAGAGCACCGGGCGTGAGGACTTCGGGGAGCCATTCGCGGCGCTCCTGATGGAGAACGTGACCGCATCGGGCGGCTCGCTCGACGATGCGCTCGCGACGGCGCTCGCCATCACGTCCCGGAGCATCGCCGAGGGCCTGCGCCGTGAGACACCATCCGCGATCACCTGGAGCGCGCTCGTCGTCGCGGGCGGCGGCGGGCGCAACGCCGCGCTGATGGAGTCACTCGCGCGCGACGTCGCTCCACTTCGCGTCGTCCCGAGCGACGAGCTGGGCGTGCCCTCCGAGGCGCGCGAGGCGATCGCGTTCGCGATCCTCGGTGCGTACCGGCTGCGCGGCCTGGCCAACACCCTGCCTCGGGCGACGGGCGCGCGCGAGGCGGTGCGTGCGGGCGCCGTGCATCTGCCTTGAACAACATCGTCGTCGGCATCGATGCCGGGGCATCGAAGACCCGCGCGTTCGCCGTCGACCGCGCCGGCATCGTGGTCGGCCGCGGCGCGGGCGGCGGGGCGAATCTCTTCTCCTCGCCGGATCCGCAGGGATCGATCGCGGCCGCGCTCGCGGAAGCGCTCGGCGGTCGCGCGGCCGACGCCATCGTGCTGTCGTGCGCGGGCGGCGATCGCGACGCCGAGCGCACGCGAGGTCACGACATCCTGGTGCGGCTCGCACCGCCGGGAGCGAAGCTGCGGGTGACCCACGACGCGATCGCCGCGCTCTACGCGGGCAACCCCACGGGCTGCGGTGTCGTGCTCATCGCCGGTACCGGATCGATCGCGTACGGTCGCAACGAAGAGGGTGACGAAGACCGCGCCGGCGGATGGGGTCATCTCATCGGTGACGAAGGGTCCGCGGTCTGGTGCGGGCTCGAGGCGCTTCGCGCGATCGCGCACGCGGTCGACGGTCGCGGCGCGCCCACGCGGATGACCGCGCTGCTGTTCCAGGAGCTCGGCGTGGGTGAATTCGCCGACGTCCTACCGCAGCTCTATGGGAAGCCGCACCCGGCGCCCGCGGTCCTCGCCGCGGCACGCGCGCTCGGCCTCGCTTCCGCCGAGGGCGACGCGCTCGCGAACTCGATCCTGCAGCGGGGCGCTCACGCGCTCGCGCGCGCGGCGATGGTCGTCGCGCACGCGCTCGCGCTCCCCGGCGGCCCGGTGTATCTGGCCGGCGGCGCGTTCGAGCAGCTTCCGCTGCTCCAGCGCCTGGTGCAGCGCGAGCTGCTCAGCCTGCTGCCGCAGGCCACCGTCGAGCCGGTGCGCGAAGAGCCGGCGATGGGCGCGGCCCGGCTCGCCGCGGCGCTCGCGTGGAGCGCGGCGTGAGCGACGAGCAGCGGACCGAGCAACGCAATCCCAAGGCGCGTGGGCTCGCGGCGCTCAAGACGCGCGAGATCCTCGAGCTGATGAACGACGAGGACGCGACGGTGCCGGAAGCGGTGCGGGCGGCGCTCCCCGCGATCGAGCGCGCCGTCGACGAGATCGTCGCGGCGCTGGGCGCCGGGCGCAGGCTGCGGTACGTCGGCGCCGGGACGAGCGGCAGGCTCGGCGTCCTCGATGCGAGCGAAGCGCCGCCGACGTTCGGCGTCGACGAAGACGTGGTCCGCGCGCTCATCGCGGGCGGCGACGAGGCGCTGCGACAGGCGATCGAAGGCGCGGAGGACGACGCCGGCGCGGGCGCGCGCGAGGTGCGCGAGCACGTCCGCGAGGGCGACGTCGTGGTCGGCATCTCCGCCAGCGGGCGCGCGCGCTACGTCACGGCCGCGCTCGTCATGGCGCGCGAGATCGGCGCGCGCACGGTCGCACTCACCTGCGACGCGGGCTCGCCGCTCGCGAAGGACGCCGACATCACGATCGCGATCGATGTGGGGCCCGAGATCCTCGCCGGATCGAGCCGGCTCAAGGCGGGCACGGCGACGAAGCTCGTGCTCAACATGCTCTCGACCGCGGCGATGATCCGCGCCGGGCGCACCAAGGGCGACCTGATGATCGATCTGCGCGCGACGAACGCGAAGCTGCGCGCGCGAGCGATCCGCATGGTCCGCGAGGAGGCCGGCCTGAGCGAAGAGGATGCGCGGGCGCGACTCGAGGCAGCGGGGTGGAGCGTGCGCAAAGCGCTCGAGACGTGAAGCTCATCGTCAACGCCGACGACTTTGGATACACGCCGGGCGTCTCGTCGGGGATCGTGCGCGCGCATCACACCGGGATCGTGACCGCGACGACCTTCATGGTGAACGCACCGGACACCGACGGCGCGGCGCGCCTGGCACGGCAGCTCCCGTCGCTCGACGTCGGCGTGCACCTCGTCCTGACGTACGGGCGGCCCCTCACCGAGGCGACGCGGATCTCGTCCCTGGTCGGCGCGGGCGGCGCGTTCCTTCGCGTGAGCGAGCTCCTGCGCACCGGACGGCCACGCGCGGACGAGGCTCTCGTCGAGTACCACGCGCAGTACGCGCGCGCGAAGGAGCTCATCGGTCGCGAGCCGAGCCACATCGACACGCATCACTGGGTGCACGACCTGCCCGCGTTGGAGGATGCCATGCTCGCGCTCGCGCGGGAGACCGGCGCGGTGGCGCGCGCGCACGACGGCCGTCAGCGCGCGCGCTTCCGCGACGCGGGGGTGCGTACGACGGACCGCTTCGTGCGCGAGTTCCAGCACGATGGCGCGATCCACGTGGAGGCGTTGCTGGATCTGCTGGAACGGCTCGCGGATGAGGGCGGCATCGCGGAGCTCATGTGCCATCCCGGCGAGCCCGACGAGGCGCTCCTCTCGGGCTCCACGTACGCGCGCGAGCGCGGGCGAGAGCTCGAGACGCTCACCGACCCGCTCGTCCGCGACGCGACGCGGCGTCTGGGCATCGAGCTCGCGACCTACGCGGACGTATGAAGAAGGCGCTCTGGGTCGTCCGCGATCGGATCACCGACGTGCGCGCCCTCGACGATCTGCTGGCCGACGCGAGCGCACGGGGCATCTTCGATCTGGTGGTCCAGGTCCGCGGCCGCGGCGACGCCTACTTCGCGAGCGATCTTGAGCCACGCGCGGTCGCGCTCGCCGGGACCGGGCTCGACCCGCTCGACCACCTCGTCCGGTTCGGACCGGCGGTCGGCGTGCGGATCCATGCCTGGGGCAACGTGTTCTTCGTCTGGTCCGACGAGGCCGGCGCGCTGCCGACCGCCGACACGCATCTCGTGCACCGGCACCCCGAATGGCTGTTGCGGCCGGGCGGGGTGAAGTACCTCGATCCGGTCGGTGGCTCGGACTGGGAGGGCATCTACATCGATCCGGCGAACGCCGCGGCGCGCGAACACACGCTCGCGGTCTTCGAGGACATCGTCAGGCGCTACCGCGTCGAAGGCTTCCATTACGACTACGTCCGCTATCCACAGGTGAGCTACGCCTCCGGGCCGGAGGATCACGCGAATGTCAGCGCGCTCGTGCGTGCCGGCGCGGAGCGGCTTCGCCGCGCCCGACCGGGCATCGTCATCTCCGCGTCGGTGTTCCCCGATCCGACCGCCGCGCGCGACCGTGTCCTGCAGCGATGGCCCGAGTGGGCGGCGCAAGGCTGGGTCGATCTTCTGTGTCCGATGGCGTATCGGCGCGACACCGCGGAGGTCGAACGGGTCCTCACCCTGGCGCGCGCGGCGGCCCCGAAGACGGAGATGTGGGGTGGGCTCATGGCCTACGCCGGCGAGCGCGAGCTGCTACGCGAGCAGGTTCGCGCCGCGAAGCGAGCGGGGTGCGAGGGCGCGATCCTCTTCGCGTACGACCCGAAATCTCCCGATCTGCTCGATATCTTCGCGGCCGCATGACTTCGGCGGCTCACGCGTTAGTCTTCCCGTCCGTGCCCGAGGAGCCGACACCAACACCGGTCGCAGCGACGCCGCCGCCCGAGGAGGCGCGACGTCCGGATCCGCTCGCGGCCGCCGTCGCCGAGGCGGTCACCAAGCTGCGCCAGGAAGCGGGTCTCTCGGAGCGTGCCGCCGCGCGGAAGCTCGGGACATCTCAGACGCAGCTTCGCCGGATGGAGGATCCCCGCTACCTGCCGTCGCTGCGATCGCTCCAGCGGGTCGCGACGGCCTACGGGTACAAGCTCAACGTGAGCTTCGCGCGCGAGGACGCGGCGAAAGAGCGCGCGCCGCAGCCGAAAGAGCGGCCGCCGGCGGCGAAACCGCCGCGGTCCAAGGCGCGGGCGGCTAGAGCGTCCGCGTCACCTTCGAAAGGCCGACGGGCCGCTCCGGATCGCGGCCGTGCCGGCGCGCGACGTGCGCCGCGACGTGCTGCGCCACGACGGCGAGGGCGATAGGCTCAAGGGCCTCGGGCAGCGTCCGCTCCAGAACGACCGCATCGTCCGCTCGGGACGCCAGACGCGCGTCATTGGTGATCGCGTAGACGCGCGCCCCGCGCCTGCGCATCGACGAGACCATCGACCGGGCCTCGGTCTCGACCGCGCCACGTGCGGCGAGCATCAATACGGGTGTGCCGCGCTCCAGCAGCGTGCGCGGGCCGTGCGCGAAGTCGGCGCTCGAGTACGGCTCGGCCCACACCCGCGCCAGCTCCTTGATCTTGAGCGCGGCCTCCAGCGCCGCGGCGTACGCGAAGCCGCGGCCCAGGACGACGAGCGCGCGCACCGTGCCGATGCGGCGGGCCAGGCGTGATGCGTCGCGCTCGCGCGCGGCCGCTTCCTCGATCGAGTCGACGAGGCCGGCGAACGCGAGCATCTTGTGGCCGGCCGCGCCCGCGGCGGCGCTCGCGAGCATCGCCAGCGCCGCGCATGACGCCGTGTACGTCTTCGTCGCGGCGATGGCGCGCTCCGGGCCGCAGCGCAGCGCGATGGTGTGCTCGGCCGCGCGCGCGAGCGACGAGTCGGCGCGGTTGGTGATCGCCACTGTCAGCGCGCCTCCCCTTCGCGCCGCCATGACGACCGCGGCGACGTCGGGTGAGGCGCCGGACTGTGAGATCCCGACGACGGCGCCCCCTTCGTAGCGCGGCGGCGTCTTGTACCGCGTGACGAGCGACGGCGCGGCGGACGACGTGACGATCCCGGCGAGGCCTTCGAACAGGTACTTCCCGTAGGTCGCGGCGTTGTCCGACGAGCCGCGTGCGGCGAACGTCAGATGACGCGCACGCGCGAGGAGCCGGCCGACGCGGTCGGTCTCGTCCGCGGCCTCCGCGAGGAGCCGCGCGACGACCGCGGGCTGTTCCGCGATCTCGGAAAGGAGGGACATGCGGCGATGATGGCTGAAGACCGGTACGACCGGGGCAGGACCACCGGCCTACTTGTGGGCCGCCGGTCGCCCGTCGAGCATCGCCGCCCGAGGGGCGGAAGGGACGACATGCCAGGTTTCCGCAGAGCGCTCGCCGCGCTCGGTGGTGTCCATCCGCGCGCCCGGCTGGCGGAACGCTCCGCCGCGTACCTTCGTGGAGAGCTGCCGGCCGAGGATTACGTCGTCCTTGCCCGATACGTGCCGCGGGACGACTCGGACGAAGAAGTGTCCATGGTCGTCGTCGGCCCCCACGGCGTGCTCGTGGTCGAGCCGCGCGACGATGAAGGTGATCTCGTCTGCTATCAGGACCACTGGTACCGCCGCACCCCGCTGGGCGACTCGCACGCGCTGCACGATTCGCCGTCGAACCGCGCCCGCTGGAACGCCGCGCGCGTGAAGAGCGATCTCGCGAGCGGCGGATTCATCTACACCGCGGTCGAGGGCGTCGTCGTGCTGACGCGTGGGCGGCCGGACGACGTGCGCAGCTCGTGCGTACCGGTCTGCGTGGGATTGGACGAGCTCGTCGGACAGCTGATGCTGCACGAGCCCTCGGCCGGCGCGACCGCCGAGCACACGCGCGCGCTGGTGGAGGCGCTGGCGAAGCCGATCCGCTTGATGGCCTAACGGGTACGAGGGCGGAGCTCGCGTAGCGCTTCTTTCGCTGCTCGCGCCGTGTAGCGATCTTTGCGCCCAAAAAAGGCATTGGCACGGCGGTTGCGCATGTGACACGCGATCCTGGCGAAAGGAGGCACACAAGAGTGGACCCCACCACGATCCTCGTTTGGCTTCTCGTTGGTCTCATCGTTGGTTTCATCGCGCGTTGGCTGGTGCCGGGCCCCGACCCGATGGGTGTGGTCGGCACCATTTTCCTTGGGATCGTCGGCTCGTTCGTCGGCGGTCTTCTCGCGAACCTGATCTTCGCGGGTCAGGCCATCCTGCAGCCGGCAGGATGGGTCGGCTCGATCGTGGGCGCCGTGATCGTCCTGCTCATCTGGCGTCAGATGGAAGGACGTCGCGTCGTCGTCTAGCGCAAGAACGGTCCGACGAGGCCCGCAGCGATGCGGGCCTCGTCCCGTTTCCTAGCTCTTTCGCAGCGCGGCGAAGAGGTCCGTTTCGAGCGGCGGCCCGCCCGGTTCGGGGAACGCCCGCACGTACGTCTCTTCCATGAACAGGTTCGGCAGCTTCCCGCGCGCTTCGCGCCACATGACCAGATCGGGTGACTGCGTCGCGTGCGCTTCCATCGCGTGGATCTTCGCGTCGACGACGGACGTGATGTCGATCGCCGCACCGAGCCGATCGCGCGTCCACCGCTCCGGCTTCACCGCGAGCGTCTCCATGTAGCTCGCGAACGACGGAACGACGGACGAAAGCTTGTCGACGAACTCCGCCGCGGCGACCATCCGATAACAGCGTTTCACGTGCACGTGATCGCCGATCTCTGGTTCGTGGCGCTGAATACCGGCAAGCTCGATCGCGCGCATGGCACGTGCGCCCGCGGCGATGTGATCGGGATGGCCGTAGCCGCCGTCCGGTCCCCAGGCGATGACCACATCAGGTCGCACCTGACGCAGCCAGCGCACGATGTCCCGAACGACGTAATCCTCTTTGACGCCCGCGAGCCCACCATCGGGGTATGTGAGGCACGTGACGCTCTTCAGACCCATGCGCCGGCCGGCCTCCTCGAGCTCTTTGGCGCGCGTCTGGCCCACCAGCTCGCGCGGGACGATCGGCGCATCCTCCGGCCCGGCCCAGCCCTGTTCGCCCTGGGTGAGGCAGAGGCTGTGGACCTCCATCCCCTCCTTCGCGCAGCGGATGAGCGTGCCGCCAACGCCGAATGTTTCGTCGTCGGGATGCGCGAGCACCGTCGCGAGCTTCCATGCGGCCACCGGCGGCGAACGATATAGCCGAGCAGCGCGCGACGTCGCCGTATGCTCGCGCCGTGACCGGGACCGCGCGGATCGTCGTCGTCGAGGACGACGCCTCGGTGGCGGAGCTCGTCACGCTGTATCTGCGCAACGCGGGATACATCGTCGAACGCGCAGCCACCGGCGAGCAGGCGCGCGCGCTCTTCGAAGAAGTGAAACCGGCGCTCGTCGTGCTCGATCTGGGATTGCCCGACGCCGATGGCGTCGATCTGCTGAAAGAGCTGCGCGGTCGAACGGACACGCCCGTGATCGCGCTCACCGCGCGGTCGGAAGACGCGCAGAAGATCGCCGCGCTCGACGCGGGAATGGACGACTACCTGACGAAGCCGTTCAACCCGAAGGAGCTGGTCTCACGCGTGCGCGCGATCCTGCGACGAGCCGCCGGGATGCCCGGCGGCGGTCACATCATGCGCATCGGCAACCTCAGCGTGGATCCCGCACGTCACGAGGTGCGCGTCGGCGATCGCGACGTGCTCCTCCGCGCGAAGGAGTTCGAGCTGCTCGAAGCGTTCTGCCGGCAACCGGGCATCGTGCTCTCGCGCGACAAGCTGCTCGAGGACGTGTGGGGATTCGCCTATCCCGGCGAGACGCGCACCGTCGACGTGCACGTGAAGCAGCTCCGCGACAAGCTCGCTGGCGCGGACGCGAAGATCGAGACGGTCTGGGGCGTCGGGTATAAGCTCGTCGGCCCGGCGAGCTGATGTTCCGCAGCGTCGCGTCTCGGCTCTTCCTCTCGTACCTCGCCGTCGTCGCGGTCGGCCTCGTCGCGGCCGCGATCACCATCGCCGGTCTCCTCGTGCGGTACGAGAACGACACCCTGCGCGTACGGCTGGAGGAGCTCTCGGCGCCGCTGCTCGTGCAGGTGCAAAACGGCGTCCGCGACGGCAAGCAGCCGCGCGAGATCATCGAGGGGCTCGCGGAGCAGGCGCGCTCCGCGGACGCGCGGCTGCTCATCCTCTCGAACCAGCGCCGGGTACTCGTCGACAGCGATGGAACGCTCGTCGGGACGGTATTCCCGCGATCGCAGACAGCGACCTTCGGCACCTTCAACGATCGCGGCGCGGAGTGGCTCTTCATCCAGCAGGCATTGCGTCCCGCGGCCACCGGCGCGCTGGGTCCGGCGCTCGCGGTCGTCGCTCGTCCGCGCGCCGCATTTGCCGACGCGGTGCGCATCCTCTTACCGTCGCTGCTCGTCGCCGGTCTGGTGGCGGCGGGATTCGCGCTCATCGTGGCCGGCCTGCTGTCGCGAACGATCACCAGGCCGCTGCGCGAGCTCGTCGCCGGCGCCCGCCGCTTCGCGCAGGGTGAGTACCGCGCGCGTGTGCCGGTCGCCGGTCCCGCGGAGGTCGCCACGCTCGGCGGCGCGTTCAACGAGATGGCGACCGAGATCGATCGGGCGCGCGCGACGGAGCAGGCGTTCCTCGCGGACATCTCGCACGAGCTGCGAACCCCGCTCACATCGATCCAGGGATTCGCGCAGGCGATCGCCGATGGCGAGGCTTCCGGCGAGGCGATACCGCCGGCCGCGAAGATCATCCAGCGCGAGTCGCGCCGTCTCGTGCGCATGGTCGAGGGACTTCTCGAGGTCGCGAAGCTTCAGTCGGGAGCGGAGGAGATGGCGCGAGAGTCGGTCGACCCCGCCGCGCTGATCGCGAGCGCGGTCTCCGCGCTCGACATCCAGGCGCACGAGGCCGACGTCCGCTTCGACGTCGCGACGGACTCTTTGCCGACGATGCACGGTGATCCCGACAAGCTCGCGCAGCTGTTCCTCAACCTGCTCGACAACGCGGTGAAGCACTCCCCCCGCGGCACGGCCGTCTCGGTGCGCGGCGCGCGAGAGGACGGCCAGATCGTCGTACGCGTACGCGACGAGGGCTCGGGACTGCCCGGCGGCGCGCAGACGAGGCTGTTCCGCCGCTTCTACCGCGGCGACAACGCGCGTCGCGACAGCGTCGGGCTCGGACTCGCGATCGCTTCCGCGATCGCGCAGGCGCACGGCGGCTCCATCACGGCGCGCAACGTCGATCCCGGTGGCGCCGAGTTCGAGGTGCGATTACCGGTCGGCTAGGTATCCTCGATCGCCATGGCACTCGGCGGCATCATCCGTGGAAAGCGCACGACGCTCCGCACGCCGACGGAGTCGGATCTGCCCACCTACGCTCGCTGGATGGCGGACCTGCGCCTGCGACGAGCCGGCGCGGTGTGGCACGAGCCCGCGATGCCCGCGACGTGGAAGGAGCGCCTGGCCGAGCAGGCCAAGGAGCAGCGCGCGGTCTTGTGGTCCATCGACGCCGACGGTCAGCTCGTCGGTCTGGTGCGCATGGAGACCGGCAGCGGCGTCGAGGCGGTCCCGCACGCGCACACCACGCACTTCATCATCGATCCCGACCGCTGGCGGCAGGGCATCGGCTGGGATGCCGCGCTCGCTTTCCACCGGTATCTCTTCGATTACCTCGACCTCCAACGCGCCGGCACGGAGATGCACGCGGACAACGTCGCCGCGCTACGCATCGCCGAGCGCCTCGGCTACAAGGAGTTCGCGCACGGCCACGACGCGTATTACCGCGACGGCGGATACGCGGACCTGAGCTGGCTCCTGGTAGAGCGACCGGCATGGGAGGAGCGATTCGGCGGGACCGAGCGCGAGTACGCGCCGCTCGGCGCGGCGCGCTGATGTTCGGCCCGCGCATCGTCGGCGATAACGGCGTGGAGCTTCGGCCGCCGGTCCTCGATGACTACAAGCGCAACGCCAAGTGGCAGATGGAGCCCGAGACGACGCGCTTCTGGGGTCCGCGATTCAGCACGCAGACCGAGTCCACCATCGAGGAGCGCATGAAGAAGGACGGGGCGAGCAAGACGAGCGTGGTGTGGTCGATCGTGTACGAGGGCGAGACGGTCGGCTTCACCGGCGTCTTCGACATCAACTGGGTCGACCGCGACGGCGAGACCGGGATCTTCATCGGACGCCACGACCTCTACGGACGCGGCATCGCGAGCGAAGCGGTGCGGCTTCGGATGGCCTTCGTCTGGAATCAGCTTGGTCTTCGTCGCACCCACAACTGGATCGCCCTAGCCAATCGCGGGAGCTGGCGCGCGAATCAGAAGGCAGGGTACACGCAGATCGGGACGTTCCCGCGTTCGTGGTTCCGGTCGGGAGAGTGGTTCGACGAATGGCTCGGCGAGGCCTTCCCGCACACGTTCCCAGCCGACAGACTGCCGAGCCCCTGGCGCGAAGAGAAGGCGCACGAATGATGGCTTTCGCGGCTACCAACTGGTAAGATATGCATGTCCCGCAAGGGACACGCGGCGACGAGAGTCATCCACGCGGGGCGAGTGAGGCACCTTCCTCCCGGACCTGGCGAGTGCTCAAAGCGTCAGCAAACATAGGGAGGAAGCTTCAAAGTGAGCTTCACAGACAAAACCCTGACCTGCAAAGACTGCGGTCAGGAATTCATTTGGACCGCCGGGGAACAGGAGTTCTACCAGACCCGCGGTCTCGTCAACGAGCCAGGCCGTTGTCCGTCGTGCCGTGCGGCACGTCGCGCATCCGGTGGTGGTTCGTTCGGCGGTAGCCGGGGCATGAGTGGTCCACGTGAGTTCTTCACGGCCACCTGCAGCAACTGCGGCAATGAGGCGCGCGTGCCATTCCAGCCGCGCGGCGACAAGCCCGTGTACTGCAGCTCGTGCTTCGAGCAGGTCCGTCCATCAGCGTCTCGTCGCTATGCCTAACCGCTAGCTCGATCCGCTAAGACACCGGGAGACCCCGCCGATGAGGCGGGGTCTTCTCATTTCAATCGTTCCAGCCAGCGATGCTTCGGATCGGTTGTCCAGAGCGCCGCGACCAGCCACGCTTTCCGCGCCGGATCGAGCCGCGGCAGGACGTACAGGAAGTCGGTCTCATCGACCGGCCGCGTCGCCTTCGACTTGTACAGAAGCGCGACCTCCGGGCGGATGTACGGGATCCCGGAATCCGATCGCATGCCGAGGTCCGCGATGTTGAGACCGATCCGCGTGTGGCGCCGGTAGATCCAGCGTGTGCCTTCGCTCTCCTCGAGCGCGATCTCGATCTCCCACGCGTCGCCGCCGCGCCGCGCCCACACGGCGTGCTTCGCGGGCACGATGGCCTGCCCGGTCGGCCACGGCTCCAGCGACCCGACGTCGGCGATCTGGAGATCCCAGCCCTTGAGCTGCTTCTGTATCGCGAGCTGATCGCGCCGCAACACCGCGATCTCGATGTCGCCGTGTGCCCTGGTCTCGTGGCCGACGAAGAGATCGATCGCCCACCCACCCGCGATCCACCAGGGCACGCTGAGCCCGGAGAGGACCTGCACGACCTCCTCGGGTCGAACTGCAGACCACTTCTCGGGTGGCGCCTGCTGTGACTCCAGTGCGGTGGGCGACTCCGGCATGCGCGCTTTTCTAACGGAACAAGTCGCGCGCGGCCGGCCGCACGTAGTCGCGCGCCGTCTCGGGCCGCTCCGTGAGCGGCACGCCGCGGATCATCGCGACCGGGCAACGATCGAGCTTACCCATGACGAGCTCCGCGGCGGCGGCGATCTCGTCCGCGATCGCGATCTCGGTCACTCGGAGCTCGTACCCGTCAGGGTCGAACTGCCCGACGTATCGCTTCAGCGCTGGCAGGCCGGCGATGCCGATCGCGACGTTCGTATGGCCCTCGCGCCACGCGCGACCGAACGTGTCGGTGATGACGACGGCGACGGCAATGCCCGCCCGCACGCGGATGGCGTCGCGCAGCCGCGCGGCCGACGCATCGGGATCGATGGGCAGGAGCACGACCGTGTCGGGCGCGCCCGCGTTCGAGCGATCGACGCCGGCGTTCGCGCACACGAAGCCGTGGCGCGTCTCGCTGATGAGGACCCCGCGCTGCCAGCGAAGGATCTTTGCGGATTCGGAGAGCACGACCTCGATCTGCCGCGCATCCTTCCCGGACTCGCGCGCCATCTCCTTCGCCCGCTCGCCGGGCTTGACCTCGCTCAGCCGAACAAGGCGGCCTTCGCTCTTGGAGACGATCTTCTGCGCGACGGCCAGAACGTCGCCGTCGAGGATCTCGATGTCCTGCGCGCGCGCGGCGCTCGCGATGAGCGCCGCGAGGTCGTCCCCCGGCCGCACTTCTGGAAGTCCACCGATGGAGGTTATGGAGAGCTGACGCGACCGGTGCATTCCGATCCAGACTAGGGGACGCTCGCGAGCCTCGAGATCGGCGGAGCGGCCGCGTTCAGCGTCGCGATCGTCGGGCTCGCCTCGGTCGCCTCGGCACCGCTGCGCCGGATCCCGCCAGCTTCCTGATGAGCGCGCCCAGCCGGGGCGTCGTCGCGAGCGAGCGACGGAGTCCGGCGATGGTGTCGCTCGAGATCATGAGCGGACTTCGCTGGAACCTGCCGCGATGGTCGTAATGGCAGAAGCGGATCGACAGCGATCCATCCTCGTAGCGCAGCAGCTGGATCGCCGGCTCGTGCCACTCGCCGACGGCGGTCGCCTCTTCGACGATCTCTCCCCTGCCCCAGGGCATGGTGAACGGCCTTGGAACTGCGCGCGGTGCTCCCATGCGTTCCTCCGTACGATGTGTCCTCATGTTGACACTTGGCTATAAGGCCTCCGCGGAGCAATTCGGGCCGAACGATCTGCTGCGTTTCGGGGTTCTCGCGGAGGAGCTCGGCTTCGACAGCGTCGTCGTGAGCGATCACTTCCATCCCTGGCGCGACACCGGCGGCCATGCGCCGTTCTCGTTCGCGTGGCTCGGCGCGCTCGGCGCGAAGACGTCGCGCGTGCGCATGGGAACGAGCGTGGTGACTCCGACATTCCGCTATCACCCCGCGATCGTCGCGCAGGCGATGGCGACCCTCGCGGTCATGTTCCCGAAGCGCGTGTTCCTCGGCGTGGGTTCCGGCGAATCGATGAACGAGACGCCGGTCGTCGCCTCGGACTGGCCGGAGCCCGGCGAGCGGCTCCGGCGGCTCCGTGAGGCGGTGCGCCTGATGAAGCGACTGTGGTCGGAGGACTACGTGACCTTCGACGGCAAGTACTACCGCACCCGTGAAGCGAAGATCTTCGACAAGCCCGCGGACGGCGTGCCGCTCTACATCGCGGCCGCCGGGCCGCAGACGGCGACGTTCGCGGGTAAAGAGGCGGACGGCTTCATCTGCACGAGCGGCAAGGGCGACGAGCTCTACCGCGAGACGCTGCTTCCGGCGGTCGACGCCGGTGCGCGCGAGGCGGGCCGCGCGGCCGGCAGCGTCGAGAAGACGATCGAGATGAAGGTCTCTTATGACTCTGACGGCAAACGCGCGCTGGCCGACACCCGCGAGTGGGCCGCGCTCGCGCTGCCCCCGGAGGACAAGGCGGGCGTCGAGGATCCGCGCGAGATGGAGCGGCGAGCCGCGTCCGCCGCGGACCGGGCGCACACGCGCTTCATCGTCTCGACCGACGCCGACGAGCACGTGGCGAAGGTCCGTCGGTACATCGAGTGGGGATTCACGCACCTGATCTTCCATTTCCCGGGGCAGGACCAGGAGCGGTCCCTGCGTCTCTATGCGCGCGACATCCTCCCCCGGCTCCGTGCCTAGCCTCTCGCCGGCAGCGCGCGATCTGCTGGCGGCGGCGCGCGTCGCGCATCTGGCGACGGCGGACCAGTACGCGCTCCCGCACGTCGTCCCGATCGTGTTCGTCTGGCAGGACCCCCTGCTGTACACGCCGCTCGACCGGAAGCCGAAGCGCGAGGACGACTGGCACGCGCTCCGGCGGGTCCGCAACATCGAGACGAATGGAAAGGTGTCGGTGATCGTCGACCATTACGAGGAGGACTGGGCGCGCCTCCGCTACGTGCTGCTCGAGGGCCTGGCGACGATCCTCGAATCCGGAGAGGAGCGCGATCGCGCGGCGTCGTGGCTCCGCGCGAAATACGTGCAGTACGAGACGTTGTCGCTCGAGGATCGCCCGATCGTACGGATCGCGATCGAACGCGCGACCGAGTGGAGCGCTACCGGATCGCCTTCGTCCTAGCGCTCGCCTTGCGTTCGCGCAGGCGCCTCACCTTGGCGCGATTGCCGCAGTCGTTCATGTCGCACCAGCGACGCGTGTGATTCCTGCTTCGATCGATGAAGAGCCACTCGCAGGTGTCGGACGCGCACTCGCGCACCCAGGTCACCTCCTCGCTCGAGGTGAGCAGGTCGACCGCGGATCGCGCGATCGGCCAGAGCGGACGCTCGAGCGAAAGCTCGTCCGTCCACGTCCACTCGCAGCACCGACCCTGCGGCGTGAGTCGCGCGCGCACGAGCGCCCCGGTGACCTCCTCCGTGACGGCGTCGAGGTCCGCCTTCGCGGGCTCGGTATCCGACGCCAGTGCGGAGAACACGCGGAAGATCGCCTCGCGCAGCACGATCGCGCGGCCCAGGACGTCGGCGGCGAGCCGCGGATGCCGCTCCGACTCGGTGGCCAGGCGACGTGCCTCCGCCGCCGAGATGTGGCCCGCGTCCGCTGTGAAGCGCACCAGATCCTCGTAGGTCTGCAGGTGCTCGTGCGTTGGAGCGCGGTGGGTGCCGCCGACGGTGTTCGAGAAGTCGAGCGCGAGCGCGCCGCCGACGAATTCGATCGGATGATCCGCTCTCGGAATGTCTCGCAATTAACCCTCCGTAGGCCTTGACGCCGGTTACAGTGCGACCAGCGTATCGCGTGACGGTGGAATACGTCAAGCGGGAAAGGAGCCAGACACATGGAGCTTCTGCTGGTCCTGGGGGCGTTCGTCGCCCTCGACGTCCTAGCGCTCCGGTACGGCTACGACAGCCGCCAGACGTGGCGGTCGCGGCTCACACGGGGACGCTGAGAGCCGTTCTACAAGCGGGTATTGGAGGCTGAAGTGGAACTCGTGCTCTTCCTGGGCGCGCTCGTCGCGCTCGACCTCGCGGCCAACCTGTTGGGCTACGACAGCCGCGACGCGGCGGCGCTCCGACACCACGACCGGGCGCTCGACGCCGTGCGGCGCGGCCAGCTTGACGTCTACAGCCACGAGCTGGGGCAGATCGAGCGCGAGCTCCTGAAGGCGGACCGAGGCTTCTAAACTCCTGTACTCCTCATGGAGTTCGGGTTCACGCTCAAGCCGGACGTCTCTTTCGAGCGCGCGATCGCACTCGCGCGGCTCGCCGAGCGCAACGGATTCGCGTACGGCTGGATCTTCGACAGCCACGTGCTCTGGAAGGAGCCGTACGTGCTGCTCACGCTGATGGCGCAGAACACCGAGCGCCTGCGTCTTGGAACGTGCGTCACGAATCCTGCGACGCGCGAGCCGTCGGTCACAGCGAGCACGCTCGCGGTACTCCAGCTCCTCAGCGATGGCCGGATGGATCTGGGCATCGGCCGCGGAGACTCAGCGCGCCGCGTCCTGGGCAAGCCACCGACGACACTCGCCACGCTCGAGGAGGCCACGCGCGTCATCCGCGATCTGTGCGAGGGCCGCGAGGCCACGTACGAGGGCACGACGCTGCGTCTCGATTGGGCCGAGAAGTACCGCCTCCCGGTGTGGATCGCCGGTTACGGGCCGAAGGCGCTCGAGCTCACCGCGCGCGTCGCGGATGGAGCGATCATCCAGCTGGCTGACCCGAGCCTGGTGGGCTGGTGCGTCGGACTGATCCGCGATGGCGCGCGCCGCGCGGGCCGCGATCCGAACGCGGTCGCGGTCATGGCGGCGGCGCCGGCGCATCTCGGCGATCGCAAGCGCGCGCTCGACGCGGTGCGGTGGTTTCCCGCCTTGGTGAGCAACCACGTGGTGGATCTGGTCAAGCGCTACGGCGAGCAGGGTCTACCACCCGACCTGACCACGTATGTGCAGAACCGGCCCGGCTATGACTACCGCCATCATGCCGAGTCGGGATCGTCGAACGCGGCGTTCGTCGACGACGAATCGGTCGAGCGGTTCTGCGTGATCGGCGAGCCGAAGGAGCACATCGCGAAGCTTCGTCAGCTCGCCGCGATCGGCGTGAAGCAGTTCAACATCTATCTGATGAGCGGCGACGAGGAGGAGATCCTCGAGACGTATGGCCGCGAGATCGTCCCGGCGCTGCGCGAGGTCGCGCCGGCCGCGATCGCGTGAGCTACGCGCGATAGGACGGCTATTCGGCGATCGCGTGAGCAGGGCGAGCGGACGGCGCTCGGTGGTCGCGACGAGCGAGAGTTGAGCCCGCCCGAGGCTTACGCAGACGCCCAGACCTGCGTCGATGCGGGCGGGCGAGTTTCGAGCGAGACGCGACCGCCCAATAGCCGTCGGCTCGCGTTCGGCTAGAACTCCCCGGTCGCCGCGTAGCGGTCGGCGACGATCAGCGCCTCGTCGATCGCCTTCACGCCGAAGGCGATCTCGTCCGCGCTCACATTGAGCGGCGGCGCGATGAAGAGCATGTTCCAGCGGTTCAGGACGTAGACGTCGCGCTCCATGAGCGCGTTCTTGATCGCGTTCTGCAGCTTCGCGGACGGACCGTTCCAGCGCTCGAGCATCTCCTTCGTCTTGCGATCCTTCACCAGCTCGATGCCGATGAACAGTCCCTTGCCGCGCACGTCGCCGACCGAGGGATGCCGCTCCGCGACGGCGCGCAGCTCGCGCATGAGCACCTCACCCATGCGTGCCCCGCGTTCGATCAGGTCCTCCTCGCGGTAGGCCTCGATCGTCGCGACGCCCGCGGCGCAGGCGAGCGGATGCCCTGCGTACGTGAGTCCCGCCCAGAGCACGTTCGCGTCGAAGTGCTTCGCGATCGGCTCGTCGACGATCACGCCGCCCAGCGGCACGTAGCCCGAGTTCACCCCCTTCGCGAAGGTCATCATGTCCGGCACGACGCCGTCGTGCTCGGCCGCGAACCACTTACCGGTGCGACCGAAGCCGGTCATCACCTCGTCGAGGATGAGCAGGATCCCGTAGCGGTCGCACAGCGTCCGCAGCCCGCGGATGAATCCGTCTGGCGGGACGATGAGACCCGACGAGCCGACGATCGGCTCGAGCAGGATCGCCGCGACGTACTCCGGCCCCTCGTACCAGATGACCTCCTCCACGTGGGCGAGCGCCTTCTGGGCGTCATCGCCGAACATCGAGCGGTACGGATCGGGATTCAGGAACCGCACCACGCCGGTGATGCCCGGTTCGTTCGCCCAGCGGCGATTGTCGCCGCCGAGCGTCATCGCGCCCTGCGTCTGCCCGTGGAAGCTCCGCCACTGCGTGAGCACCTTGTGCCGCTTCGTGTACATGCGCGCGATGCGCAGCGCGTGCTCGTTGGCCTCGCTGCCGCCCGTCGTGAAGAGCGTCTTCGTCAGGTCACCCGGCGTGACCTCCGCCATCAGGCGCGCGAGCTCCGCGCGACTTTCCTCGCCGAATGACGGCGTCACGTAGCAGAGCCTCGCGGCCTGCTCCTGGATGGCGCGGACGACCTTGGGGTGGCCGTGCCCCAGGTTGACGTTGACGAGGCCGGAGGAGAAGTCGAGAATGCGCCGCTCGCCCGCCTGCAGCCACGATCCCTTGGCGCCCGTGATCACCAGCGGCGCGAGCGCGCCCTGCGCAGACCACGAGACGAGGACGTGCTCCTTGGTTTCGCGGGCGACGTCGGTGGGGCTCGCCGAGCGCTTGGTGTCGAGCGCCATGAGGTCGTGCAGTCTAACCTCGTCCTGTGCGTATCGGAATCCAGATCTGGCCACAGAACACGACGTGGAGTGCGATGCGCGATGCGGCCCAGCTCGCCGACCGGGTCGGCATCGATTCGGTCTGGACGTGGGACCACTTCTATGCGCTCGCGGGCGAGGAGGAGCGTCCGAACTTCGAGGCCTGGCAGATCCTTCCGGCGCTCGCGGCGGTCACCGAGCGCGTGAAGCTCGGTGCGCTGGTGTCCGGGATCACGTACCGGCATCCGGCCGTGCTCGCGAACATGGCCGCGACGCTCGATCAGATCTCGAACGGTCGCGCGATCCTTGGCACCGGCGCGGCATGGAATCAGACCGAGCACCGCGCGTATGGCATCGACCTCGGCACGCCGGGTGAGCGCTCGCGCCGTTTCGCCGAAGGCGCGAAGATCGTCCGCGCGCTGCTGGACGGCGAACGCATCACGTATGCGGGCAAGTACTACACGCTCAAGAACGCGGTGCTGAACACGCGCCCGGTGCAGAAGCGCCTGCCGATGATGATCGGCGGCGGCGGCGAGCAGAGGACGCTGCGAACGACCGCGCGGTACGCGGACATGTGGCACGGCTTCGGCCCCCCGGAGACGCTCGCGCGCAAGATCGGGATCCTGCGCCAGCATTGCGCGGACGTAGGGAGAGACCCGGCGGAGATCGAGATCTACGGCGGGCGCGCGATCTGCGTGCGGGAGGACCCGGCCGAAGGCAAGCGCGTGCTGGCGGAGATCGCGTCCCACCACCATGGGTCCAGGCCGCAGGACGCCATCATCGGCGGCCCGGAGGAGGTCGCCGCCAGGCTCAAGACGTACTGGGACGTCGGTGTAGGGGGATTCATCGCGGGATTCCCCTATCCCTACGACACGGTCACGATCGAGCGGCTCGCGAAGGAGGTGCTGCCGCGGCTGTGGGACCTGGTGGGGACGCCGGTCTCATAGGCCCTTGACGGCAGTGAACAATGGCCGTCGTGGATGCCGCCACCATCGCCGACTACCTGGCGCACTCGCCCGTCTTCGTGCCACTCGGGCCCCGCGAGCGGCTCGATCTAGCGACACGGATGCGTCCGAAGCACTTCCAGCGCAACGAGGTCATCTTCCATCGCGATGACCCGGCGGGCCACGTCTTCCTGATCGCGTCCGGCACGGTCAAGATCTCCGTTCCGGAGGAGGGCGGCCAGGAGGTCGTCATCGCGCTGCATCGTGGCGGCGACGTGTTCGGCGAGATCGCGCTCTTCGACGACGGCCCGCGATCGGCCACGGCGACGGCGCTGACGGAGACGACGACGTTCATGCTCTCCAACCGCGATTTCATGGACATCCTCCGCGGGAATCCCGATGCGATGCGCCAGCTCCTCGCGCTCCTCGCGCGCCGCATCAGGCGCAGTACCGGCCACATCGAAGACCTCGTGTTCCTCGACCTATCGGGGCGGGTGGCCAAGTGCCTGCTCGACCAGAACGAGCTGGGCGGCGACAGCGGCGTCGTCTCCCTCACGCAGGAGGATCTCGCCGCGTTCGTGGGCGCGACGCGCGTCGCGGTGAATCGCGTGCTCGTCGATCTCGAGCGTCGTGGCGGCGTGCAGCTGGGGCGCGGTCAGATCGAGCTCCGCGACCGCGACATCCTGAAGAAAGAGATCCGGTATTAAGGAAGAGCGGCCCCACCGGCCGCTCTTTCCTTCCTATCGACGCCGCGAGTGATGCGGCGCTAAGGCGTGATCTCAGGAGTGTCGCCCGGCTCGACCGAGGGCGAAGCGCCGCCCGCGTCGGCCGTCGATGAGAGACCCGCTGACGGACCGGCGATGTCGTCGCCGCTGTACGTGCCGGAGGTGAAGCCGCTGTCCGCCGAGGCCAGGTGCGACGGGTCGTATCCGATGACCGACTCGTGGCCTTCATCGGTGACCCACGCGTCGGCCTGGGCTCCCACGGCGGGCATGCCCGCGTCGGCCGAGGTCAGTACGTTACCGTCGCTCGCGTCCGCGCTCGCGACGTCCGCGGGATTGCTCGGGATGATGGTGCCGGTACCGGTGTATCCAACGAGCACGGTGTGGCCTTCGACCACACCCGGGTCGATGAGGGCGTTGCTGTCCGACGTGTTGTCGCCGGTGACGAGCGCGTTGCTTGAAGCGTTCCCGCCATCGACGTCGGCACTGCCGAGCACCGCGTCGGTGCCCGAGGAGATGAGCGTCGGGCCGCCGCCTGAGATGTCGATGTCCGCGGCCTTCGTCGCCGCGACGCCGCCCAGGGCGAACGCCTTGCTCATCCGCTGGTCGACACCGAGCGCGGAGAGCCTGCTCGGATCACCGCTCCGGATGGCCGCCGACTCGTCGGCGGTGAGACCGAATCCGCGAAGCGCGCCGGCGGGGTCCGTGCTCAGCTGACGCCGGAACCCGGCATCGCTGATCGCGCGCTGGACGACCTTTGCGAGTGCTTCCTTAGACATCTGGGTCCTCCTCTACTGCCGCTTCTGACGGCAAGACTGGCGCGCCTCTGTGGGCGCTTCGTCAACGGTCATGGCTCGCCGACTGTGATCGCGGTGACACTTCCCTTCCGTGCTCCTCCCCTTCTTCCGCGAGCGGCTATTCGAGCTCTGGCAGCTCCACCGGCTCGCCGCGCGGCTTACACACTCCGCAGTGAAGCGCGTCCTCGACGACCAGCGCGCGCAGGGTCGGGTGCTTGTTCCCGCGGAAGACGTCGATCACGAACGGATGGGTCCGCGCGTGCTCGCGGCAGGTTCCCCGACCGCAGAATCGGCACGCACCGAGCGCGGTGCGCTCGCAGACCCAGCAGTCCAACCCTTCACGCTCCCCTGACCGCCGATCCGAGTCCGGCGGTGCCGACATAATGCGCCGTTCGCGTCCGGAATTCGCCCACTGTCTCGCCGGAGCTGCGCACCAGCCGGGCGAAGTCGGCGCGTCCGAGGCTCGCGACCACGAGATCGGTCCGGGCGGTGACGGTCGCGGTCCGCGGACGCCCGTACAGCAGCGCGAGCTCCCCGAAGCCGTCGCCCGGCCGCAGCTCTCGTATCACGGCGCCGCCCGTGGATACGTCGGCCTCGCCCTCCCGCACGATGAAGTAGCGATCGCCCGGATCGCCCTCGCGGACCACCGGCTCACCTGCCGCCACACGGCGCACGACGAGGCGGGCCGCGATCCGATCGAGCTCCTGCGGCTCGAGATCCTTGAAGAAGGGCAGCGACGCGAGCTGAGCGCGCTCGTCCGCCGAGGCGCGAATGCGTGCCGCGATCTCGAAGCGGTCGCGCACCCATCGCTCGAAGTGACCGCGATCGAGCGACCAGAGCTGGCACGGCTCAAGGGCGCGCACCGTGGCGGTGCGCGGATGGCCGTCCAGAAGCGCGAGCTCGCCGAATCCCTCGCCGGGAATGATCGTGCCGAGGACGCGACCGTCCGCGCCGATCGCCTGCAGCCGTCCCGAGCGCACCAGGTAGAAGCGATCGCCCGGCTCGCCGACGGTGATCACGTTCGACCCGGCGGCGACCTCATGGACCTCGAGATGCGACGCTATCGCCACCAGCGAGGACGCGGGCAGGCCCGCCAGGAAGCGGACTCGGCCCAACAGCGCGGCGCGCTCCTGCATGCTCGCGAATCGCGCGCGCCGTGCGCGCGTGATCCGCACGCGCCCCACGAGCCGGGCACCGCCGACCGCGCGGATCGCGAGCATGACGAGAAGCGGGCCCACGAAGACGAGAGCGAGCGCCAGGAGGATCAGCGCTCCCGCCGGCCCGAGCAGGATCAATTCACGAGCCGCGTTCGTGACACGCGATTCCCAGAGCGCGAGGGAAAAGCCGACGAGCAGCAGCGACGTGACGATCGCGAGGGCGCCGTATGCACCGAGGCCGATCTCGGTCGACGTCCAGCGTTCGCGCCGTCGCAGCTTGCGGACGATCGTGGTCCGCGCGAAGGCGATCGAGCGCTGCCGGAGGAGCGGCGCGTCCAGGAGGTCGACGAGCACGTAATAGCCGTCGAGCTCGAGGATCGGAAGCAGATTCAGCGCGAACTGGAACGCGAAGAGGCTCGCGGCCTTGAAAGCGAGTCCGCCGACGATGCCACCGTCGATCGCGGCGACGAACGCGCACGCCGCACCCACGGTGAGGCCTCCAAGAGGCCCGGCGAGAGCGACGATGATGCGCTGCCGGCGCGACGCCATCGTCATGTCCGTCGAATCGACGTACACGCACGGGAAGAGGTAATAGATCATCAGCCCGAGCCGGCGCACGCGACGGCCGAAGTGACGGATCGCCAGGGCGTGACCGGCCTCGTGCACCGAAATCGACAGCACCTGCAGCACGATGAGCGCGAGGAGTCCCAGCGCATAGCTTCCTTCGACCGTGACGAGGGCATGTCGTCCCGCAGCGACCTCGCGGATCCACGCCACCAGACCGGTGGCCGAGAACAAGAGCACGAGCGCCGCGCCCGCGCGCGTGAAAGCAAGGCGTCCGCCCCATCGATAGAGGAGTCCGGCGGCGCGGTCGGCGTTGTTCCAGCGGGCGATGTCCCACATGATCAAACGGCGCAGCCAGAGCGACAGACGCAGCAGCACGTCACGGCGCGCGCGCAGCGCGACGAGCTTCTGATAGATGGCAGCGCGCTCCTCGCCAAAGAACCCGTTCGCCGCGAGCGCCGCGGTAAGTCGCGCGAGCCGGTCGAGCGCGAAGACGCCGCGCCGCTCCAAGTGTGTGACGAGGATGTCCTGCACGTTCCGCGTGCCGTCCATCAACTCGAGCAGCGCGACATCCTCGGGTTCGAGGCGCACGTAAAGACCGGCGCCGCCCTCGCCACGTGGATTCTTGAGCACGGTGTACGGGCTGCCGTCGCGGCGCCGAAGCTCGGCGCGCTCGACGTCCGGAACCAGACGCGGCACGAACGTCGCGTAGTCGAGCCGATCGCGCAGCGTTTCCCAGATCCCGTCCATCTCGCTCAGGGGCGGAACGGTACACCCGACGCGGCGACGCGACCGTGAAACTGATAGCGTTCACGGCGTTCAATGAAGATCGGTGTCCCGAGGGAGACCATGCCCGGCGAGCGCCGGGTCGGCCTCGTTCCGGAGACGGTGGGACGGCTGACCAAGTCAGGCAACACGGTGGTCGTGGAGCGCGGCGCCGGCGTCGCGTCGGCCTTCCCGGATGATCTCTATGAGAAGGCCGGCGCACAGCTCGTCGACGACGCCTTCGACGCCGAGCTCGTCGCGAAGGTGCAGAAGCCGAGCGATGGCGAGATCGGCAGGCTCCGCTCCGGCACGACGCTCATCGCGTTCCTTCAGCCACTCACGAACCACGAGCTCGTGCGCTCGCTCGCATCGAAAGGCGTGACCGCGCTCTCGATGGACGCGATCCCGCGCATCACGCGCGCACAACCGATGGACGCACTCTCGTCGCAGGCGACCGTCGCCGGCTACAAGGCCGTGCTGCTCGCCGCCGCCGCGCTGCCGAGATTCTTCCCCATGCTCACGACCGCCGCCGGCACGATCGCGCCCGCAAAGGCGCTCGTCATCGGCGCCGGCGTCGCCGGGCTGCAGGCGATCGCGACCGCGCGCCGGCTCGGCGCCGTCGTCGAGGCGTTCGACACGCGCCCGGTGGTGAAGGAGCAGGTGCAATCGCTCGGGGCCAAGTTCCTCGAGATCGACCTCGGCGAGAGCGGCGCCGGGCAGGGCGGCTACGCGAAGGAGCTCTCGGAGGAAGCGCACCGCAAAGAGGTCGAGCTCCTCGCGAAGGCCGCGCGCGAGAACGACATCATCATCACCACGGCCGCCATCCCCGGCCGCAAGGCACCGGTGCTGATCACGAAGGACATGATCCCGACGATGAAGCCGGGCTCGGTGATCGTCGATCTCGCCGCGGAGACCGGTGGCAACGCCGAGCTCACCGAGGCCGGCAAGACCGTCGTCGTCCACGGCGTCACGATCATCGGCGAGCTGAATCTGCCGTCGTCGATGCCGTTCCACGCGAGCCAGATGTACTCGCGCAACATCGCCAGCCTGCTCGGTCTGATGCTGAAGAAGGACGGGACGTTCGATCTCAACATGGCTGACGAAGTCGTCAAGGGCACGGTCATCACGCACGGCGGTGAGATCGTGCACGAGGCAACGCGGAAGGCGATGCAGCCGGCGGAAGCGCGCGCATGAGCGATCTGCTCCTCGGCGCGTACATCTTCGTCCTCGCGATCTTCGTCGGGAACGAGGTCATCTCGAAGGTCCCGACGACGCTGCACACGCCGCTGATGTCAGGCGCGAACGCGATCCACGGGATCATCATCGTCGGCGCGATGCTCGTGGCGACGGCCGTGCCCGGACCGCTCGGGACGGCGCTCGGCTTCCTCGGCGTCGTGCTCGGCACGATCAACGTCGTCGGCGGATTCGTCGTGACCGACCGAATGCTCCAGATGTTCAGGGCGCGTCCGCGATCGGTGAAGCCGGCGGAGAAGAAGTAGTGGAGCAGCTCCGCGAGCTCGTGCCCTGGGTCTACTTCATCACCGCCGTCACTTTCATCCTCGGTCTGAAGGGCCTCTCCGGGCCCACGACCGCGCAGCTCGGCAACCGGGTCGCGGCGGCGGGCATGCTCCTCGCGGTCATCGCGACGTTCCTCGAGAGCCAGGTCGCCGCGGCGTGGCCGCTCGTCGTCCCCGCGATCGCGATCGGGACGGTCGTGGGCTTCGTCGGGGCGCGTCAGGTGCCAATGACCGCGATGCCGCAGATGGTGGCCATCTTCAACGGCGCCGGTGGCGGCGCGGCCGCGCTCGTTTCGGTCCAGGAATACCTGCACACGACCGGGGGTCAGGCCCCGGTCGGAGAGGTGATCGCGATCCTGCTTGGGCTGATGATCGGCGCGGTCTCCTTCTCGGGGAGCGCGATCGCATTCGGCAAGCTCCAGGGGATCATCGATCCGCGGGCGTTCCGGTACCCGGGACAGCAGGTGGTCACTGCCGGACTCTTCGCCGGCATGCTCGTGCTGTCGCTCGGCCTCATCGCCGATGCGGCCGGCCTGCAGGCGGTGCCGCGCGAGCTGTTCGTCGGCGGCGTCGCCGCGCTCGCGCTGATCTTCGGCATCGCCCTCGTCATGCCGATCGGCGGCGCGGACATGCCGGTGGTCATCTCGCTCCTCAACGCCTACACCGGTCTGGCCGTCGCGATGGCCGGCTTCTCGATCGGCAACCAGATGCTGATCATCGCGGGCACGCTCGTCGGCGCATCGGGCACCCTCCTCACCCGTCTGATGTCGAAGGCGATGAATCGCTCGCTCGGGAACGTCCTCTTCGGTGCCTTCGGTGCCGCGACCGCGGCGCGCGCGGGCGCGAAGGCCGACGACGGGCGCACGGTGCGCGAGATCAGCGCCGAGGACGCGGCGATCCAGCTCGGCTACGCGCAGAGCGTGATCATCGTCCCGGGCTACGGTCTGGCGGTCGCGCAGGCGCAGCACGGCGTTCGCGAGCTCGCGGACCTGCTCGAGGCGAAGGGCATCGAGGTGAAGTACGCGATCCACCCGGTCGCCGGGCGCATGCCCGGGCACATGAACGTGCTGCTCGCGGAGGCGAACGTCCCGTACGAGAAGCTCTACGACATGGAGCAGATCAACGATGACTTCCAGCGCGCCGACGTCGCGCTCGTCATCGGCGCGAATGACGTGACCAACCCGGCCGCGCGCGCCGACAAGTCGAGCCCGATCTACGGCATGCCGATCCTCAACGTGGATCAGGCGCAGAACATCATCGTGATCAAGCGGTCGATGAAGCCGGGCTTCGCCGGGATCGACAACGAGCTGTATCTGGATCCGAAGACCGGCATGCTGTTCGGCGACGCGAAAGAGGCGGTCGGCCGCGTGGTCACGGAGCTGAAGAAGGCGGCCTAGCCAGCGTCCGCATGTGGCTTGCGCGCGGTGGGATGCTCATACGGGAGCGAGTCGGGCGGCGCGACTTGGGGAGGAAGCTCGTGAAGAGCCTGACGACGATGACGGATCTCGCGGTCACGCTCTCGAAGGATCGACCAGGGGAGCTCGCGAAGGCCGTCGAGGCGATCGCGAAGGCCGGCATCAACATCGAGGGATATTGCGAGGCCGAGGGCATCTTCCACTGCGTCACCAACGACCCGCCGAAGACGCGTGAGACGCTCGAAAAGGCGGGATACGCCGTGCGGGAGACGCCCGTGGCCGTCTTCGCGGCGGACGACCGGCCGGGATTCCTGGCCGACGTCTTGAGCCGCGTCGCGGACCAGGAGATCAACCTTACGGCGACGTACACGCTCACGAACACGCGCATCGCGATCGGGGCGGACGAGTTCGACAAGCTGCAACAGACCTTGCGCGAAACCGCCCCGGCAGCCGCAGGACGAAGCTAGTCGCCCGCTGCCCGGCTCGCTCCAATGGGCGCCTTGAAACGCAGCGCGGACCAGGTCTCGTCGATCTTCACGAACCCGGCTATCGAGTACCCAGGCAGCCCCGTGATCTCGCCGAGCACGTCGCGCTTTCCCCACCACGGGCTCGCCGGCAGATCGGTCGCGCCTTTCGTCTTTCCGCCTTTCGGATAGCTGACCCATAGCAGACCGCCGGGTTTGACCGCGCGCATCGCCGCGGGCCCGTACCGGCGCAACTCCGCGACACTGCCGGCGAACACCTGCACGAAGTCGAGACCGCGCGTCGCGCGCGACTGCACGCGGACGCCCTCGGGGAGCGGCTCGAGCCGACGGAGATACCGCGGGGGCGGATTCACGATCGCCGCACGCGATCCTGCCGCGAGATGGAGCTTCTTGGCGAGCGGACTCATCCCGCGTGCTCAGCTCGCCGTCTTCACACCCTGGCCGAGGCTCGCGGTATCGGCGGCTGCGCTCCGCTGACCTGACAACCCGGGCAGTACCAGCTCTTGCGGAACTCGTTGGGGTGGTGGCCGCGCTGGATCGCGGCGCCGCAGACATAACACGGTTTCCCGGTGCGCTCCTGCACCCACACCAGCTCGCGCGGATTCGACGCGAAGCGGGTGCGACGCGGACCGCCGCCGCGGTTGCGCCGCATGAGCTCGCGCGCGGTCTCGAGGAGGCGGCGCAGTGTCGCGTCGTCGAGGTCGCGCACCTTCGCCCACGGCCAGACGCGCACGAGGAACAGGACCTCGTTCTTGTACTCGTTCCCGATGCCGGAGAGCGTGCGCTGATCGAGCAGCGCGGTCGCGACGTCACGTTCTCCGTCGGCGCGCATCCGGTCGATCGCCGTCGCGACATCGAAGTCGTCCGCGATGATGTCCGGGCCAAGGGCCGAGAGCACCGGATGCATCGCGATCTCCCGCGCGGTGAAGAGCTCGACGATCGGCGGCGTCTCACACGGCGCGACGTACTCGTCGGTGCGGATGACGACGCGCGCCTTCGACGGAGCGAACCACCAGCGCTGGCCGGGGCGATACACGTGCCACTGACCGGTCATCTTCATGTGGGTGTGCAGGACGACGTCCTCGCGGTCGGTCGCGAACGTGATTAGCAGATGCTTCCCGTTCGAGTCGACGGCCCGCACGGTGCCGCCGACGACGCTGCATCGCGCCGCGGCCGTGCTCACCTTCGGCGCCACGAGCTCGAATCCGGTGACGACGCGCCCGGCGAGCGCGCGCCGCAGCACCGTCGCGGTGCGGAAGATCGTGTCGCCTTCAGGCATCGTTCCTCGTCGCGGTGGCTCGTCGCAGATGACCGCGGGGCGTGCGCGTAAAGCCGGCGTCGCGCAGCGGCTCGGCCATCGGTGTCTCGTCGACCGGCGCGCCATCGACCGTCGCGATGAACAGCGTCCGGCGGCGATCGATCCCGACCTCCGCGGCGAGCGCGGCCGCGAGCGCCGCGCGTAGGTCCTGCGCGTCCGGCTCGTCGGCGATGAACGTCAAGAGCTGCTCCTCGCCACGCCCGAGCCATCCCGCCAACCGGCCGGCCACGAGCACGACGACCGAGCCCGCCGACCGCATCGGCCGGCGGCCTTCGGGACGGTCCGGCCACGGGAGCGCCGCGCCATACGGATTCGCGGGATCGGCCGACGCGAGCACCACCGGCCGCGGCTCGTCGGGACGATCGCGCACCGTGCGCAGACGATCCACCGCCCCGGCGAGCGCGAACTGCGCTGCGCCGCATCCGGTGACGAAATAGCCGCGCCGCACGCGGCCCGCGTCCTCCATCGCCTTGAGGATCCCGTAGGCGGAAGCGAAGCCGCCGGCGATCCCCTCGCTGCGGACCGCCTCGCGCACCAGCACGCCGTGGCGCTCGAGCATCTGACGTACCTGCGCCGTCGCGCGCTCGGTCGTTGTCGCCGGCGCGTCGCCGGCGGACGCCGTGAGCGACCAGCGGCCGGCGAGCTCGTCGCGCAGACCACGTGACGACGCACCGCGGCGCGAGCGGCGCCGCGGTGCGATGAGCGCGCGCACGGCATGGAAGGTGTCGTTGGTGACCTCGCCGGCCCACACCAGGTCCCAGAGCGCGTCGCCCAGGTCGGGCGCGAACCCGCCACGCGCCGCGGCGAGCAGCTGCGGAAAGAAGGACGCGCCGCGCGACGCGAGCACCTCGCGCAGGCGATCGTGGACCGGACGATCCGACGGCGCGGCGGGCACGGGGCGGAGGACCGCGAAGTGCTCGGCCAGGAAGAGCGCGATGCGGCCATCCTTCGGGCCGAGCGATCCGCCGCCGATCCACATGACCTCGCCGGATCCGAGTAGCGCATCGAGGTCGCGCGGGTCGTATCCCTTCACACGAGCCGGCAGGATGCGTGACTCGAGATCGGATGCCGGAACGAACGCTCCTTCCAGCTTGGCGATGGCGTCGAGGAGCGCGCCCTGCCCGCGCTCGGGTGCGTCGATCGAGTGCCACATGACGGCGAAGCGCCCCAATGCCTCCTGATCCACCGGCTCGACCTCGCGCCGCAGGCGCGCGAGCGAACGGCCGCGCAATGTCCGAAGCACGCCGGTGTCGCACCACTCGCTGCCGCTCGCGCCCGGACGGAACTGGCCCTCGACGAGCGTTCCCGCGTCGGTCAGCCGTCGCAGCGCGTCGGTCGTCGACGATCCGCCGAGGCCGAATCGGCTGGCGAGGTCCGACACCGCGAACGGTCCGTGTGTGCGCGCGTATCGGCGGACGAGCGAGGCGAGCGCGTCGGGCTCGCTCTCGAGAAACGCGTCGGGAAGCCCGAGCGGAAGCGCGATACCGAGCGCGTCGCGGTAGCGGCCGGCATCCTCGCTCGCGATGAAGCGGCGCTCGCCAGCGATCTTCACCTCGATCGCGCGGCGCTCGCCAACGAGCGATGCGATCCAGTCGGCGGCGGCGTCCGCGTCCGCGCAGCGCGCGCCGATCTCCGCCCGCGACAGGTCTCCCAGACGCAGCAGTACGTCGTGCAGGCCGTCGGGATGCCGCGCCGCGCGCTCGCGAACGAGATGCTGGAGCGAGAGCTCGAGCTCGGCCACCGCGTCCTGATCGAGCAGCTCGCGCAGCTCAACCTCTCCGAGCAGCGCGCGCAGCTGCGCGGGATCCACGGTGAGTGCCTGCGCGCGACGTTCGGCGATCGGAGCGTCGCCCTCGTAGATGAAATTCGCCACGTAGTTGAAGAGCAACGCGGCCGCGAACGGAGACGGCGTCCGCGTGTCGACGGTGACCACACGGATCGACCGGGAGCGGATGCCGCTCAGGATCTCGAGCAGCCCGGGCATGTCGAACACGTCCTGCAGACACTCGCGGTAGGTCTCCAGCACCATGGGGAACGATTCGTACCGACTCGCGACCGCGAGCAGGTCGGCGGCGCGCTTGCGCTGCTGCCAGAGCGGCGCGCGCTGGCCCGGCCGGCGGCGCGGCAGCAGCAGCGCGCGGGCGGCGTTCTCGCGGAAACGGGACGCGAAGAGGGCGGTGGTGGGCGCGCCAAGATTAGCCTGTCGCGCGCCGCCTCCGCCGACGCCGAGCTGCGCGGTCACGAGCTCGCTCACAGTGTCCGGGTCGGGCAGCAGCAGCTCCACGGGCGGCGGCTCTTCGGTCGCCGGGAAACGGACGACGATGCCGTCGTCGGTCCAGAGGATGTCGGGCTCGTCCTCGGTGCGCGCGCGCACCATCGCGCCGATGGCCATCGCCCACGGCGCGTGCACGCGCGCGCCGAAGTGGCTCAGGAGGCAGACGCGCCAGTCGCCCATGTCGTCGAGGTAGCGCTCGACGACGATGGTGTGGTCGTCGGGTACCGCGCCGGTCGCGGCCTCCTGATCCCGGACGTATTGGATCAAGTTGCGCGCGGCTCCTTCGGCGAGACGGTGCTTGTCGACGAGCTCCGCCTGGGCCTCCTCCGGTGGCAGCGAACGCAGGCGCCGGGTCAGCGCGCCGATCGCGCGTCCGAACGCGAGGGGCCGTCCGGGGTTCTCGCCATGCCAGAACGGCATGCGGCCGGGGACGCCCGGCGCCGGCGACACGAGGACGCGATCCTGGGTGATCTCCTCGACGCGCCAGCTCGACGCGCCGAGGAGGAACACGTCACCCTCCTTCGTCTCGAACACCATCTCCTCATCGAGCTCGCCGACGCGGCCCTTCCCCTTCTCCGCGTCGGCGAGGAACACGCCATACAGGCCTCGATCGGGGATCGTCCCTCCATTGGAGATGGCGACGACCTTCGCGCCCTCGCGTGCGCGCACTACGCCGGCCGTTCGATCCCATACGATGCGCGGCCGCAGCTCCGCGAACTCATCGGAGGGATAGCGGCCCGACAGCATGTCGAGCACTCCCTCGAACGCGCCGCGCGGCAGCTCGGCGAACGGCGCCGCTCTGCGGACGACGCGCTCGATATCGTCGACGCGCCACTCGTCCATGCTCGCCATCGCCACGATCTGCTGCGCGAGGATGTCGAGCGGGTTGCGCGGGTAGCGGAGTGGCTCGATGGCGCCGGCCAGCATCCCCTCCGTGATCGCGGCGCACGCCAGCAGGTCCCCGCGGTACTTCGGGACGATGACGCCGGTGCTCGGCTCGTCGATGCGGTGTCCCGCGCGGCCGATGCGCTGCATGCCGCTCGCGACCGACGGCGGCGACTCGACCTGGATCACCAGATCGATGGCGCCCATGTCGATGCCGAGCTCCAGCGAGCTCGTCGCGACGAGTGCGGGCAGGCGCCCCGACTTCAGGTCGTCCTCGATCCGCAGGCGCTGTTCGCGCGCGATGGACCCGTGGTGCGCGTGGACGAGCTCTTCGCCGGCGAGCTCGTTCAACGCCGCGGCGAGGCGCTCAGCGAGCCGCCGCGAATTGACGAAGATCAGCGTGGAGCGATGTGCGCGGATCAGCTCGAGCAGACGCGGATGGATCGCGGGCCAGATGGACGATCGCTGCACCGCGGTGACCGGCCCGGTCGGGATGTCCGCGGGCTCCCCCAGGCGCGCCATGTCCTCGACCGGCACCTCCACGAGCAGCTCCAGCGCCTTTCGGTGTCCGGCGTCGAGGACCCGGACCGGCCGCGGGGCACCGGTATCGTCGAGCCCGCCGAGGAATCGCGCGATCTCCTCCAGCGGACGCTGCGTCGCGGAGAGCCCGATCCGCTGCAGGCGCGGCGCGTCGGGGCGGCGGAGCTCCTCGAGCCGTTCGAGCGACAGGGCGAGGTGCGAGCCGCGTTTCGTCGGGACGACCGCATGGATCTCGTCGACGATCACCGTCTCGATCTCGCGCAGCGCACCGCGCGCGAGACTGGTGAGCACCAGATAGAGCGATTCCGGCGTCGTGATGAAGATGTCCGCGGGCTCGCGCTGGTAGAGCGCGCGCTCGCGCGAAGTCGTATCGCCGGTCCGCACGGCCACGGTGGGTTCGCGGAACGGGATACCGAGCCGCTCGGCCTGCCGGACGATCCCGACGAGGGGTCCACGCAGGTTGCGCTCTACGTCGACCGCGAGCGCCTTGAGCGGGGAGACGTACAGGATCCGCGTGGCGGGCCGGTCGCCGCGTGGCGAGAACATGAGACGGTCGACGGCGGCGAGGAACGCGGCCAGCGTCTTGCCGGAACCCGTGGGCGCGAGAACGAGCGCGCTTTCACCTGCGGAGATCGCGGGCCAGGCCAGCTCCTGTGCGCGCGTGGGCGTCTGGAACGTCGTCTCGAACCACGCGCGCGTCGGCTCCTGGAACGATGCGAGGACGAGGTTCCCCATACGAAAAGGGTACGTCGTGGCGCGATCGCGACCGAAGTTAGTCGACCTTCAGCCTCGGGTCGAGCGCATCGCGCAGGCCGTCGCCGAGGAAGTTGAAACAGATGAGCGTGATGGCGAGCGCCGCGGCGGGGACGATGAGCTCGTGTGGGAATGCGCGCATGCTCCGCACACCTTCCGCGATGAGGATGCCCCAGCTCGGCAGCGGCGGCCGTACGCCGAGCCCGAGAAAGCTCAGCCCGGCTTCGGTCGCGATCGCGCCCGGGATGCCGAACGTCGCCGCCACGATCACCGGCGCGAGGGTATTCGGCAAGAGATGACGAAGCATGATCCGGGCGTCGGCCGCGCCGATCATTCGCGCCGCCTCGACGAACTGCATCTCTTTGAGCGAAAGCACCTGACCGCGCACGAGACGCGCGACCGTGAGCCATGACACGAGACCGAGCGCGATGAAGACACCAAGAAGTCCGCCGGTCGCCTTGTCGATCGCGCCGACCACCGCCAGGGCGCCGCTCTGCGGGAGATCGAGCACGGCGCGAAGGTACGCGATGACGACGATCACGAGCAGCAGATTGGGGAACGCCAGCAGAACGTCGACCGTCCGCATGATGAGCGAGTCGATGCGCCCGCCCAGGAATCCGGCGAGGAGCCCGAGCGGCAGGCCGATGAGCAGGATGATGAGGACATCGACCAGTGCGACGGCGAGCGAGATGCGGCTTCCGTAGAGCAGCCTGCTGAGCAAGTCGCGCCCGAGCTGATCCGTGCCGAGGACATGCGCCGCGGTCGGTCCGAGGTCCGTCTGCTCCAGGTCCTGACGCTCGTACGGATACGGCGCGAGCAGGTTCGCGAGCAACGCCGCGGCGAGGAGCACGACGACGAAGGCGAGGCTCACGACGGCGGGGCGGTTGGCGATCATGCGGCGCCACGCGTCGCGCCACAGGCTCACCGACGGCCGCACGAGTGCGACCTCGCCGACGAGCATCATCGGTAGCGAATCCGGGGGTCGATGAGCGCGTAGGAGATATCGACGAGCAGATTCATGACGGAGATGAGCAGCGCGAAGAGGAGCACGATCCCGAGCAGCAGCGGATAGTCGCGTCCGGTCACGCTATCCACGAATTGCCGGCCGATGCCGGGGACACCGTAGATACGTTCGATGAAGAACGCGCCGGTGATGACATTGGTCAGCGTCACCCCGGCAACGGTGACGACGGGTATGAGTGCGTTCTTCATCGCGTGGCGCATGACGACGGCCGTCTCCGTGAGTCCCTTGGCGCGTGCCGTCCGCATGAAGTCCTGCGTGAAGACCTCCAGAAGGCTCGACCGCGTGTAGCGCGCGAGCAATGCGGCCGGACCCATGCCAAGCGCGACCGTCGGCAGGACCACGCGCGAGTCCCAGATCCCTTCCCATCCTCCTGTGGGGAACCACGGCAGCGCGAGCGCGAAGACAACGATGAGCAGTGAGATGCGGACGAACGGGGGTGTCGCGATGCCGGTGACCGTGATGAGCGATGCGACGAAGTCGATCCAAGTGTTTCGCTTCACGGCGGCGAGCGCGCCGAGTGGAATACCCACGACGATCGCGAAGAGCATCGAGAGAAGACCGAGCTGTGCGGAGACCGGGAACGTCGCCTGAACGATGTCGGTCACCGAGCGCTCGACGCTGCGATAGGACGGCCCGAAATCCCCGTGCAGCGCGTTCACCAGGTAGTCGACGTACTGCTTGTGAAGCGGATCGTTGAGGTGATATTGCCGGTCCAGGTTCGCTTTCACGGCCTCAGGGAGCGGCTTCTCGCTTTCGTCCCATGGACCACCGGGCGTCGCGTGGACGACCAGGAAGGTGAGCGTGAAGACGATGAGAAGACTGGGGACCATCCAGAGGACGCGCCGGAGGATGTAGATCGTCATAGCGCGGAAGATGGGAGGCGAGGGACGGTCATCCCTCGCCTCCCGTCAACGCTACTTGTTCACCCGAACGAGATAGCCCTGTATGCGGCCGAGCACGCGGTAGTGATTCAACCCTTGGACGTATGGCTTGATCAGGTCGAAGCGCGCCCAGTGGTACACGGTGATGAACGGCGCCTCGGCGTTCAGCATCTTGTCCGCGTTCTCGTACGTCGTCTTGCGCTTCGCCTGGTCGTTCTCCGAGAGCCCGGACTCCACGAGCTTGTCGAATTCGGTGTTCTTCCAGTGCGTGTAGTAGAAGTCCGCCTTCGAGTGAAAGAGCATGTTGTACCAGTTGTTCGGATCCTCGTAGTCGGAGCCCCACCCCTGCACGTACATGTGGAACGGCTGCGCCTTACGCGTCTGGCGCCAGTTGTCGAACGCCTTGCCCTCCATCGGCTCGAGCACGATGTCGATGCCGAGCGCGGTCTTCCACATGCCCTGAACTGCCTCGGCGATCGCCTTCGTCTCCGCGGCGTCGCCAGAGAACGTGAATTTCACGTTCGCCGGCCATCCCTTGCCGTCGGGGTAAGCCGCCTCGCTCAGCAGCTGCTTGGCCTTCGCCAGGTCATAGCCGAGCGCGTTCTCCTTCTTCTGTCCGGGGATGCCGGGCGCGACGATCGAGACCGCGTTGAAGTACGCGTCTTTCAGGACGACCTCGTTCAGGCGCTTCGCGTCCGTCGCGAGCGAGAGCGCCTGCCGGACCTTCGGCTTGTCCAGCGGCGGATTCGTGGTGTCGAGGACGATCCACTGCGAACCCTGACGCTCGAACTTCTTGATCTCCTTGCTCAGGACGGCGTCGCTCTTCGCGCGCGCGACGTCCGCGCCGACCAGCACGGCTCGGTCCAGCTCGCCGGCCTCGTAGGCGATGACGGACTTCGCGGCGACGTCGTCGAACAGCGTCCAGACGATGGTGTCGGGACCGTTGTTCTCACCCCAGTAGTTCGGATTCTTCTCGACGGTCATGCTCTGCTCCGGCTTCCACTCCACCAGCCGGTAGTGGCCGTTCGAGATGTACGACTCTTTCGTGAGCGTCCACTTGTCGCCGTTCTTCTCGATCGTGTCGCGCCGGACCGGATACGCGGTCCAGGTCGCGACGAGGTGCATGAAGAACGGCGTCGACCGCTCGAGCGTCACGACGAACGTGCGGTCGTCGGTCGCTTTCGCCTGCATGCCTTCCGCCGTGCCCTTTCCAGTACCGAACGCCTCCGCGCCTTTCACCGGCCAGAGCGCCTGCGCGTACCGGGACTTCGTGGTCGCGTCCGTGGCGCGCTTCCACGAGTACTCGAAGTCCTTCGCGGTAAGTGGCTGCCCATCGGACCACTTCAGATTCGATCGGAGGTTGAACGTGTACGTGATCCCGTCGGGCGATATGGTCCACTTTTCGGCTTGAGCGGGTTTGATCTCACCGGTGACCTGGTCGACGTACACCAGACCCTCGAACATGTTCTGGATCTGCTCGAGTCCGTTGCCGCCCGAGCTGACGCCCGGATCCATCGTGTTGACGATCTTCGCCCCCTCCGGCAGGCGCAGCACCGTCTTCTTCGCGACGGCTGGCGTGCTGGTGCCGCCAGGAGCCGTCGCGGGCGTGCACGATGCGATGACCACCAGACCCAAGACCAGTAGCGCGACAAGTCGCTTCATCCCCTGATCCTCCGTGGGTGCGATGCAGTCGCCCCGGCGCAAGGATACTCATGGGCCCACGTTCGCTAGGATGGCTCCGCAGTTTCGCGCGGGGGGAACATGAAATGCGTCTATTAGGGGGTTCGGCGCTGGTCGCCGCAGTCGTGATCTCGGCATGCGGAGGCGGTGGCGGCGCGCCGGCCACCGCGGCTGCGACCGCGACAGCCGCCGCGCCGCTTCCCGACGTGAAGATCGGTCTCGCGACGTCGAAGACGGGCGCCGCGAACTTCTACAACCCGCAGCAGACGAACGGCGCGCAGCTGGCGGTCGATCAGTTCAACGCGACCGGCGGATTCCAGGGCGGCCGGCAGAAGATCCAGCTCATCGTCGAGGACGACGGGTCCGTCCGCGACCAGGGGATCACCGTCTTCAAGAAGCTCATCGAGCAGGACAAGGTGACCGCGATCCTCGGTCCGACCCTCTCGGCGGTCGCCGCGGGCGCGCATCCGGTCGCGCAGGCCGCGGGCATCCCGGTGATCGCGATCTCGAACACCGGTCTCGGGATCGTCGGCAAGTGCGATTACGGCCCATGCGACTGGATCTTCCGCGCGTCACTCGGGGAGCAGACCGCCGTTCCCGAGACCGTGAAGGCCGCGACGCAGAAGCTCGGCCTGAAGAAGGTCGTGATCATCTACGGGGATGGCAAGTTCGAGCTCGACGACCTTCAGATCTTCAAGGACGCGTTCAAGGCGAACGGCGTCACCGTCGCGAAGGAGATCCCGTACCGCGCCACGGACGTCGACTTCGCGCCGTTCGTGACGGCAGCGAAGGCGGAGAATCCCGACGCGATCGTCGCCAGCTCGCTCGCGGGTCCCGCGGGCAAGATCCTCGACGAGGTGGCCAAGCAGATGCCGGGCAAGCGCGTCATCGGCGGGAACGGCCTCAACTCCTCCGCCCTGCTGCCGAATGCCAACGCGCCGCTGATGATCGTCGGCACGGCGTGGTCGAAGGCCAGCACCGACAAGACGAACACCGACTTCATCGCCGCGTACAAGCAGAAGTTCGGGAACGATCCCGATCAGTTCGCGGCGCAGTCGTACACGGCGATGCTCGTCCTCATCGAAGCGATGAAGAAGACGTCACGGATGACGGACAAGGAGCAGGTGAAGAAGGCGCTCGAGGGTGTGAGCCTCGCGACGCCGCTCGGCCAGTTCTCCTTCACGGCGGATCACGACGTGAAGCAGCCGACGTTCGTGATGACCGTGAAGGACAAGCAGTTCGTCCCGTTCCAGTGAGCTCGGAGGAGCCGGGGCCCGCGCGCGGGCCTCGGCCCTTCATCCATGTTTGAGCAGCTCTACAACGCCATCTTCATCGGCAGCATCTACGCGCTCTTCGCGGTGGGATTCGCGCTCGTCTTCAGCGTCCTCGACATCCTGAACCTCGCGCATCCCACGGTCTTCATGCTCGGAGCGTTCGCCGCGCTCTTCGCGATCGCGACGCTCGGGCTCCCCTGGTACGTGGCGATCGTCGTTGCCTTCCTTGCGACCGGGCTCTTCGGCATCCTTCTCGATCGGATCGCGTTCGCGCCGCTGCGCGCGCGCAACGCTCCGCAGCTCTCATCGATGATCTCCAGCCTCGCGGTCACGCTGGTGGTCGTTCGCCTCGTCGAGCTGCGCTACGGCGGCGACTTCATCGTCTTCCCGCCCGGTGCCGTGCCCTCGTTCCTCATCCGGCTGGGCGACGTGACCCTCGAGGGGATCCGGCTCGCGATCATCGTGCTCTCGATCGCGATCATGGTCGCGCTCACCTATCTCGTGCGCAGCACGCGCCTGGGACGGGAGCTGCGGGCACTCGCGGAGAATCCGCGCGCCGCCCGGATCCTCGGAATCGACATCGAGCGCGCCATCGCCGCGACCTTCTTCATCTCGTCCGCGCTGGGCGGGCTCGCGGGAGTGCTCCTCGCGTTCGCGTACAACTCACTCGACTCGAAAATGGGTCTGCCGCTCGAGCTGCGCGCGTTCACGGTCATGGTCGTCGGCGGCATGGGCAGCCTCCCGGGCGCAGTGCTCGGCGCATACGTCCTGGGCCTGGGTGAGGTCGCGAGCCTGGTCTACCTTCCGGCGGAGCTTCGGGACGCGTTCGCGTTCGGTCTCCTCTTCCTGGTGCTCATCGTTCGTCCCTCGGGTCTGCTCGGTCAGAAGAGCGCGGACCGCGTCTGATGGACGCGATCCAGGATTTCCTTTCCGCATACTCGACCACGATCGCGATCATCGGGATCAACGCGATCCTCGCGCTCTCGATCTGGGTCACGCTGTATGCGGGTCAGCTCACGCTCGGCAACGCGGCGTTCATGGCGATCGGCGCGTACGCTTCGGCGCTCCTCGGCCGCCATCTCGGGACACCGTTCCCGCTCGCGCTCGCTCTCGGCGCGATCGCTGCGGCGGCGATGGCCACGCCACTCGGACTCGTCGTCTTCCGCCTGAGGGGCGTGTATCTGGCGATCGCGACGCTCGCGTTCGGGGAGGTCGTGCGGGTCGTGCTGCTGGCGACACCGATCACCGGCAAGGGTCAGGGCCTCAACGGCATCCCGCCCACGACCCAGCTGTGGCATATCTATCTCACGCTCGCGCTCGTCGCGTACGTGCTCTGGCGGATGCAGGGCTCGACCGTCGGTCGCGCGTGGGCGGCGATTCGCGAGGACGAGCTAGCCGCCGCGAGCCAGGGTATCGCCGTCCGCCGCTACAAGCTCGTCGCGCTCCTCATCGGTGCGGTCATCGCCGGATGGGCCGGTGGCCTCTCCGCGCACGTGACCTTCTCCATCGACCCGAATGACTTCGCGTTCACCAAAGCCGTCCAGATCCTGGTCTTCGCGGTCGTCGGCGGCGTGCCGAACGTGCTCGGTCCCATCTTCGGCGCCGCGCTCCTCACCTCGCTTCCCGAGCTCCTCCGTCCGCTGAAGGACGCACGCGACATCTTCCAAGGACTCCTACTCCTCGCGGTGATCGTCTATCTGCCGCGCGGGCTGGTGACGCTGACGCAGCTGCGGCGCACGCGCGAGCTGCGCGAGATCGGTGCGGCCGATGTCGCTTGAGACGACCCGACTGACGAAGCGGTTCGGCGGCGTAATCGCGGTCAACGACGTCGATCTCGAGATCGCGTCGCGGCAGGTGTTCGGCCTGATCGGTCCCAACGGCGCCGGGAAGACCACCCTCATCAATCTCATCGCGGGTCAGCTGCGTCCCGATGGCGGGAACGTGCGTTTCGAAGGAGCCGATGTCACTGGACTGGAAGCACACGAGCTGACACGCCGTGGGATCGCGCGCACCTTCCAGGGTGGCCGCGTCTTCAAAGGACTCACGGCATACGACAACGTGCTCATCGGACGACACGTGCGCATGCGCTCCGATGTCCTCGCGTCACTCCTGCCGTTCCGCACACGGTCCGAGGACGTTGACGGCGATCGCACGAATGCGCTTCTGGAGCGCGTGGATCTTCGCGATCGCGCGTCGAGGCTCGCGGGCGAGCTGTCGTATGGCGATCAGCGGCGGCTCGAGATCGCACGAGCGCTCGCGTCCGAGCCGCGCCTGCTCGTCCTCGACGAGCCGGCAGCGGGACTCAATCCGACCGAGTCCGGCCGCCTACGCGCGCTCATGCGCGCGCTCGTCGCGGACGGGCTCACCATCATCCTGATCGAGCATGACGTGCGCCTGGTGATGGGTACGTGCGAGCGCGTCGCCGTGCTGAACTTCGGACGCAAGATCGCGGAGGGAACACCCGCTGAGATCCAGGCAAGCCCCGTCGTGCGTGAAGCGTATCTCGGCGCGGAGGACGCGGCGTGACCGAGCTTCTGCGCGTCGACGACCTGCGCGTTCGCTACGGCGCGATCGAGGTCGTGCACGGCATCTCGTTCGGCGCCGACGCGGGCAGCGTTACGGCCCTCATCGGCGCCAACGGCGCCGGCAAGTCGAGCACCCTCGCTGCGATCTCAGGGCTCGTCCCGGCGAGCGGCCATGTGGTGTTCGACGGCCGCGATCTGCGCGGCAGGCCGGCGCACGAGATCGTTCGGTCGGGCATCGTCCAGGTGCCCGAGGGGCGCGAGATCCTCGCGCGCATGACCGTCGAGGAGAATCTCCTCCTCGGTCTCGGCCGCACTGACGTCGCGGCGCTGGCGTCCGCGTATGAGCGCTTCCCCATTCTCGCGGAGCGGCGCCGTCTCGCCGCCGGCGCGCTCTCCGGCGGCGAGCAGCAGATGCTCGCGATCGCCCGCGCGCTCCTGGCGCGTCCGCAGCTGCTGCTGCTCGACGAGCCGTCCCTGGGACTCGCCCCTAAGCTCGTGGCCGCCGTCTTCGAGACGCTCGCCGATCTCGCGCGGCAGGGGATGACGATGCTGATCGTGGAGCAGAACGCCCTGCGCGCGCTTCGCCTGGCCGATCGCGCCTACGTGATGGAGCTGGGGCGCCTCACGATGAGCGGGACCGGCGCGGAGCTCCTGCACGACGAGCGCGTCGCGCGAACGTATCTCGGGGCATAGCGGCCGCGGCGCGGAACGAGCTAGTCGATAACGACGAGGACCCGCGCCGTCCCGTGTGTGCCGCTCGGGTTGTACTGGATCACGTTGGAGCCCGCGAGCAGACACGCGCTTACGTCCGTCTCGATGAGGGACGCCGTGAGCTGCGTCTCCGTGAAGCGGAGGTCGCACGCGTCGTTGATGTGGACCGCGAGGCCCTGCATGCCACCAGAGGGCGCGATGCGAAGCGTGCCCTTCGCGTTCGGGCTCGCGAAGGACTGCCGCAGCTGGCGCGCGCCTGTGCCGGGGCTGAGCGCGATGTCGATGGGGTACGAGCTGACGTCGATGCCGGTGTAGTAGGCCTTGAGGATCTTGATGAAGCTCTGACCCGCGAGTCCGCGGCCGTGCGCGCCGAATTGGCTCATGCCGACGTTGTGACCCCAGCCGCCGCCGTACGAGACGATGCCCGAGAACACGCCCGCGGTGTACTGCGACTCGATAACACTAGGGTTGTTCAACACGAAGTTCGCGGGGATCGTGGCGCCGGGCGTGGTGCACGCCCACGGCTTGCTCGCCACGCTCGTACCGAAGACGCGGCGCACGTTGTCCCAGCCCTTGACGTCGGCCACGCCGCTTGTGAGGTAGACGCGCATCACGCCGATGCGCTTCGAGGCATCCATTCGCTGGAGCATGTCGAGACCGGTGATCGTGCCGCTGAGATTTCCGCTCACGATCACGCTGCGGCCGGTCAGGCGTGATTTCAGCGCCGCCGCCGGGACCTCGATCGTCCAGCGATCGAAGCGGTTGTTCACGCGCGGGCAGCTGTCGTACGTGGCGGGCTGCCGCACGCTCCAGAACGCCGCGATCCCCGATTCGCTCGAGAGGTCGGGGGCCGCGCCCTCACCGTCGTAGATCCCACGCAGGTACGGCTCCGCGTTCGTCCCCGGGAGCTGCGACGACGGCGAGTTGAAGATCCACTCGTTGTTCTCGGTGTGACCCCCCATGGATGACGAGTAGAGCGCCGAGATGATCTTGCTCGCGTACGTCGCCACGAGGCTCTCGGTGGCGACGACGGCCGCGTTGCCGTTCGGGTGCTCGGAGCCCTTCCCGCGATAGACCTGCGAGCTCGTCGAATCGTCCAGTCCGTACGGCCTGCCGAAGCGCGTGCTGTTCATGTTCGCGAGGGCGTAGCCGCGCGCCGCCGCGGCCTGGGCCCGGAGCGCATCCGGGTGGAAGGTGGCGATCCCCTCGTTCACGACGACGCCTCTCACGTACGGCTCGACGGGGACGAGGTTCACGACGTTCACCATTCCGGCGGCGGTAGAGGCGCCGCGCGCGATCTCGATCTCGCCGTAGTAGTCGGGCACGTCGAGGACGCGCGTCGTGTATGCGGGAGCGACCCAGACGCTGCGCCGGATGTGGAGGACCCTGAAGGTGTTCGCCGCGTCGCCCGCGCGGAACCGGATCGGCCCGGCGAACGAGCCGACCGGGACGCCGTCAACGCTCGTCTCGTACTTGTTCGCCACGAATGACACCCGGACCGTCTGCCCGGCCGACGGCGCGACGATCTGCTTGCCTGTATCGAGATCGATGACGTGGAAGTCGCCGGCCGTGCCGGTGATCCGCGCCTCGGCATGGTCGTGGCCGGCCATCTCGGTGACGACACCGCCGCTCGAATTGAAGGTCGTGGTCCGAAGGCCGACACGCAGCACGGTCACGACATCCGTCGGCGTTCCACCCATGTGCGGACCGAGCTCAGGACGGCCTCCGCTCGCGTGCGACGGGCACTGCTCCGCGAAGACCTCCTCGCATCCAACCGGCTGGTCCTCGTCCGCTGGGGGTTCCGCCCAGACAGGCAGGGCACTCGAAAACAGCATCGAGAGGGCGAGCGATAACGTCAGCGGCCAACGCACGCGCATTCGTGTCCTCCTGCGGTCGATGAGCGACCGGCAGTCTAGGCGCCGCCCGGCGCGTGAGTCAGCGTAGCTTGCTTGCTAGATCGGCGAGCTGGGCGACGCTGAGCGTGCGTGACGACATCTCGAAGGCCACGCCGTTCTCGACCCAGCGGATCGCCCGCGTGCCGCTGTCCGTCACGATCCAGTTCGCGTCGCGGCCACGCACGATCAACGGTGCGTCACCCGGCGCGGGCGAGGGATATGGCCAGGACTCGGCAAGAGGGAGAGGCGCGACGGTGACGAGATCGCCGGTCGCGCTCAGCCGATAGGTCGTCGCCAGGGTGTCGTTGCTCACGAGGCCGGTCTGTCCCTGATACGTGATGCGATACGTCACCGCGGCGAGCTCGGGCGGCAGCGTGAGCCTGCGATCGGGCACGGGACGCGTGACGAAGGACGGCCGCGCCAGGGTGACCTGCGGCAGCGGCGCGAACACGGGGGTCTGGCGCTCGCGCTCGGTGGGCCAGAACGCGAGCACGGCGAAGACGACGATCGTGAGCACGCCGGCGACGACGCTGAACGCGGTCGTCCGCACGCCGCCCGAGCGCGTCGGCCGCTCCGGCCGACCCGCGTCGAGGTCGTAGATCACGTAAGAAGTATGGCGGCGCTCAGCTGTGTCGCGCCGTCCATTCGATGGCGTGGTCCGCGACCTCTTCCCATCCGGGCTGGTTGATGATCCAGTGCGTGCGACCCCGGAACTCGCGGAGCTCCGTCACGGCGGAGGAGCGATACGCGTGGAAATTCGCGCGATTCATCCGCGCCTCCACCGTACGATCGAGCTCGCCCGCGATGATGAGCAGTGGCGCGCGCTTTGCGTTGCCGAAGTTCACCTTGATCACGTTCGTGAACGGCGCGAGCAGCGCCTGCAGAAAGATGCGTCCCGGCGTCGGGACGACGTACCGGTCGTACGCGGGCGCTGCGCGGCCCGGTCGAGGGTGTGGACCCAGCCCCACTGGAAGCTCTCGAACGGCGTAGTGCGGATGCGGCTCCAGCTCTGCCATCCCATCAGCACGGGAAGGCTGGCGCGCACCGCATTCGGGCCGGGAAGGATCCCCTTCGGCGGAGCCGGATCGATGGAAACACCGGCGGCGCCAAGCCCACGGTCGAGGAGCATCTGCACGAAGAGCCCGCCGAACGAGTGGCCGATCAGGATCGGGCGGTCCAGGCCGCGCACGATGCGGTCGTAGTGATCGACGATCTCGCCGATGCCGATAGCGGCCAGACGCGGATCGGGTGTGGCGCGCAGCTCGCCCACCGGACGATCGTCATACGGCCACGCGGGCGCGATGCAGCGATAGCCGCGCGTCTCGTAGCGCTCGATGAATCCACTCCACGACTCGGGATTCACCCACGCGCCATGGATAAGGACGATCGTCTTCGTCACGAGAGCGGCTTCATCGCTCCCGTTTCGCTCGCCAGCGCCCAGACGTCGAGGTCGGCCGTTTCGAGTCCGTGCGCTCCGAGGATCGTGCCAACGTGCGCACGGTGATCGCTGCCGTGATGCACGAACTGGGTCACCGGCACCCACGCTTCGATCCCGAGCGGCGGATCGGTGGGCCGTCTGCGGCGCTCGTCACGGATGACGTGGTCGGGGTCGAACTCCTGGCCGGCGAAGATCTTCTCGACGCCGGCCATGACCTTGTCGAGGTGAGCGGAGATCTCAGCCAGCCCGACGTCGTGATCTTCCCGCAGCAGCGGATCGGCGACGACGACGCCGAGCAGCCGCAGATACCGCTCGTCCGCGGCGACGATGTGCTCGAGCGTGCGTCGGATCGTGCCGTACGTGCCGGGCGTCGTGAGCTCCAGCTGTTCCTCGGTGAGGGCGCGGCAGTGCGCCAGGAGCTTCTCGGTCGCCCACACGTCGTGGCGCAGCTGCCGGAGCATCGGTGGCGTCGTCATGACCGCGTCACTACTCGGCCTCTTTGACCTCACGGCTCGCGCCGAGGTCCATCGCGTATGGCCACACCTGCAGATCCGGCGGCTCGATCCCGTGAGTGCTCATGGTGGTCGCGATCTGCGCGCGGTGGTCGCTGCCGTGGTGGACGAACTGCGTTAGTGGCGCCCAGACGTTCATCTCGAATCGCGGATCACCCGCGCGACGGAGCGGCGTGTCTTTCAGGAGCCGGTCGGCATCGATCTCACCGCTCGCGAAGAGGCGCTCCACGCCGTCCTTGACGTGCGCCAGGTGCGTCGCGAGGTCATCGAGCGTCCCAGCCTCGGCATCGGCGTGGCGGAACGGCGAATCGTGCAGGAGCGCGCCCGTCAGCCGCACGAGGTAGCCCTCATCGGACGCGACGATGTGCGCGAGCGTGCGCCGGATTGTCCCGTACGTCCCCGGCACGGTGAGCTCGAGCTGCGCGTCGCTGAGCGCGCGGCATCGGGCGATGAGCTGATCCGTCGCCCACACGTCGTGGCGCAGCTGGCGCAGCATCGCCGGCACGCTCATGTCTGCAGCAGCGGGCTCCCCCGCTTGATGAACTTGCCGCGACCCTTCTTGCCGAGCCATTTGTCCTTGTCGACGACGACCTCGCCGCGCGACAGCACGGTCGTCGCCCTGCCCTTGACCTTGCGGCCCTCGTACGGGTTGTAGTCGACACGCATGTGGTGGGTCTTCGCCGAGAGCGTCTGCGTCGCCCTCGGATCCCACACCACGACGTCAGCGTCGCTGCCCACTGCGATCGTGCCCTTCTTAGGGAACATACCCATGATCTTCGCCGGCGTCGTCGACGTGAGCTCGACCCAGCGGTTCAGCGTGATGCGCTTGCCCACGACGCCTCCGTCGTACAGCAGCACCATGCGCGTCTCCACGCCCGGCGCGCCGTTCGGGATCTTCGAGAAGTCGTCCTTGCCGAGCTCCTTCTGCTTCGGAAGACCCTGAAAGCCCTCCTTCATGCAGAACGGGCAGTGGTCGGTCGAGACGACCTGTAGGTCGTTGCGGGCGAGGCCCTTCCACAGCTCCTCCTGGTGCCACTTCTCGCGCAGCGGCGGGCTCATGACGTACTTCGCGCCGTCGAAGCCGGGCTCGTCGTAGTTGTCGACCGACAGGAACAGGTACTGCGGGCACGTCTCGGCATACGCGGGCAGGCCGCGGTCGCGGAAGAGACGCACCTGCTCGAGGGCCTGCGCGGCGGAGAGGTGGACGATGTAAAGGGGTATCCCGCCGGCCATCTCGGCCAGACGAAATGCCCGGTACGTCGCCTCGGCCTCAGCCTCGGGCGGGCGCGTGAGCGCATGCCACTTCGGCGCGGTGTTCTTCTTCGCGAGCGCGCGCTTGACCAGGACGTCGATCACGCCGCCGTTCTCGGCGTGCATGCAGATGAGCCCGCCGTTCTCCGCCGTGCGCGAGAGCGCCTTGAAGATCGACGCGTCGTCGACCATGAAGACGCCCGGATAGGCCATGAAAAGCTTGAAGGACGAGATGCCCTCCTTGACCATCGTGTCCATCTCTTTCAGCACCTTGTCCGACACGTCGCGCACGATCATGTGCAGGCCGTAGTCGATGACGGCCTTGCCCTGCGCCTTCTTCATCCACGTATCGCGCGCCTTGCGCAGCGGCTCGCCCATGCCCTGCACCGCGAAATCGACGATCGTCGTCGTCCCGCCGAACGCGGCGGCGCGCGTCCCGGTCTCGAAGTCATCCGACGCGAACGTCCCGCCGAAGGGAAGCTCCATGTGCGTGTGGACGTCGATCCCGCCGGGGATCACGTACTTGCCGCTCGCGTCCACCTTCTTGGCGCCCGCGACCTTGAGGCTCTTCCCGATCATCGCGATCTTGTCGCCGTCGACGAGAACATCGCCTTTGTAGGAGTCCGCGGCCGTCACGACGGTGCCGCCGGTGATGAGCGTCTTCGCCATTTCTGCCTCCGTTGGACGCGCGGGAGTTTAGACCTCCGTCAGCGCAGCGAATCCGCGATGCCGACGAGCTCGCTCACCGTCCGCGTCGTCGACTCGATGCGATACGAGACTCCGCGCTCCGTCCAGTTCACGACGCGGAGTCCCTCGACCGACGCGATGCCCATCGTGCCGCGGACCGCGACGACCGCGCGCAGCGACGCCGGCGGCGACTCGTTCGCGAGCCAGTCCGGGAACGCTGAGAGATGCACTTCATTGTTCCCCGGTGGCAGCACGAGGACTGCGAGCGGTGTGCGCGGGGCGAGCGTCGCCGGGGCCGCGAGTGTCGGCACCGCCGACGGTGCGGGCTGTTCGCTTTCGCGCAGCGCGATGAGGCCAGTGGTCACGAGCACGGTACCTGTGCAGATGAGAGCGATTCGTGGCCAGAGCACGATGCGCCGCTCGGCACGGTGATCAAGATCGATAAGGACGCTATGTCGGTCGGTGCTCGTGCGCCGAGAATAGACGTTCTCTGTTCGACCTCGCGGTAGTCGGCTCTCTCCGCCAGCGGTTCTCCGGGCGCGATGTGCGTTGCTACGTCAGGTTGATCGTGACGCTCTTGCGCTGAGTAAAGCTTTCGAGCATCCCCTCGAGCGAATTCTCGCGGCCGAGTCCGCTCTCTTTGAAGCCGCCGTACGGCTGGCCCACCACCTGGCCGACACCCTGATTGATCTGCACCCACCCCGCGTCGATCGCATGGGCCGTCCGCAGCGCCCTGGTGATGTCGTTCGACCAGATGTACGCGGCGAGCCCGTAGTGCGTGTCGTTCGCCATGCGCACCGCATCGGCGTCGTCGCTCCAGGGGATCGCGACGAGCACCGGGCCGAAGATCTCCTCGCGCGCGATGCGCCATTCGTTCCGCACGTTCGCGAAGACGGTCGGCTCGACGTAGTAACCCTCGGCGAGCGCGCCGTCCTTCGGAGGCGGTCCGCCGATGACGGTGCGGGCGCCGTCCTGACGTGAACCGTCCTCGATGTAGCTCGTGACCTTCTCGAACTGCTGCCTGCTGACGATCGCGCCCATGTCGTTCTTCTCGTCAAGCGGATCGCCGACCTTGAACGTCGCGAGTTTGGCCGCGAGCCGGTCGATGAACGCGTCGAAGACGCTCGTGTGGACGAAGAGGCGCGAGCCGGCGGTGCACGACTGGCCCTGCCGCGCGAAGCGCATTGCGGCGATGACGCCGTCGACCGTCCGGTCGTCGGCGGCGTCGGGGAAGAGGACCTGCGGGCTCTTGCCGCCCAGCTCGAGCGTGACCGGGATGATGCGGTCCGCCGCGAGACGGAGGATCGCCTTCCCCGTCTCGGTGTTCCCGGTAAAGGAGATCTTCGCGACGAGCGGGTGCTCCGCGAGCGGCGTGCCGACCTCCTCGCCGGTGCCCGTGATGACGTTGAGCACGCCCTTCGGCAGATGCGCCTCGCAGATCCGCGTGAGCTCGAGCACGGCGAGCGGCGCGTTCGCCGATGGCTTGAGCACGACCGTGTTCCCCGCGACCAGCGCAGGCGCGATCTTCCAGGCCGCGATGAGGATCGGCACGTTCCACGGCACGATCGCCGCGACGACGCCGTACGGCTCGCGCCGCGTGTACGAGAGCATGTGCTCCCCGAGCGGGATCGTCTCACCCTTGAGCTCGCCGCCGAGCCCGCCGAAGTAGCGGAAGACGTCCGCGACGGTCTTCGCCTCGGGTCGCGCCTGCGTGCGGATCGCGTTCCCGGTCTCGGTGGCGAGGGTGCGGGCGAGGTCCTCGATCCGTGCCTCGACGTCGTCGGCGATGCGCAGGAGCGCGCGGCCCCGGTCTCGCGGCGGCACCGCGCGCCACGACGGGAACGCCGCGGCAGCGGCGCGGACCGCGCGGTCGACGTCGGCCGCGCCAGACCGCGGCACGTGCGCGACGACCTTGCCGCGCTTCGCCGGCGTTTCGACGTCGAAGATGCGACCGTCCGCGCTCGCGACCCACTCTCCGCCGATGAACATGAGCTCGCGGCGCCCGCCTTCGATACGCGGGGCGGCGCTCGTCACGGCTTGACCTGCTCGATCTCTCGGCTGCGCCGAGCAGACGCGCTCAGGGCTGGTCGTGTTCGCTCCTCGCGGGTGAACCGCTCGTCGCTCACGGCTTAACCATGTCGTCGTACATGTCGGGGCGCCGGTCGCGGTAGAACTGCCAGGTGTTGCGCACCTCGCGCACCAGATCCATGTCGAGGTCGGCGACGAGCAGCTGCTCATCCTTTTCCGAGGCCTGCGCGATGATCTTTCCGCGCGGATCGGCGAAATATGACGATCCGTAGTAGTCGTTCGGTCCGAACTCCTTCTCCTGGCCGACGCGGTTGATCGTCCCGACCCAATAGCCGTTGGCGATCGCGTGCGCGGTCTGCTCGATGAACCACAGGTGCATTGACAGTCCGCGGGATGTCGCCGACGGAATGAACACGAGCTCCGCGCCGTGCAGCCCGAGCATCCGCGCGCCCTCCGGGAAGTGCCGGTCGTAGCAGATGTAGACGCCGACCTTGCCGACCGCGGTGTCGAAGACCGGGTAGCCCATGTTGCCGGGACGGAAGTAGAACTTTTCCCAGAACCCGTTGACGTGCGGGATGTGCGTCTTGCGGTACTTGCCGAGGTACTTGCCGTCGGCATCGATCACCGCGGCGGTGTTGTAGTAGACGCCCACCTGGTCCTCTTCGTACATCGGGACGACGAGCACCATGGAGTGCTTCTTCGCCAGCTCCTGCATCAGCTTCGTCGTGGGGCCGTCGGGGATCTTCTCCGTGTACGAGTAGTGCTTGCTGTCCTGGACCTGGCAGAAGTACGGCCCGTAGAAGAGCTCTTGCAGACACATCACCTGCGCACCTTGCTTCGCCGCTTGCTCGATGTACTTGGCGTGCTTGGCGATCATCGAGTCCTTGTCGCCGGTCCAGCCGCACTGGACGAGCGCCGCCTTCACGGTGGTCATCTCGCCCCTCCCCTCGAACTTTTGCTTGGCCGCGATGCTAGTGGAGAGCACAATGACGCCGACCGGCATGGCGCCACGACGCCGAGGCCGGTGTGGGAGGGCTTCGGTGAAACGTCTTTCCATCTTCCTCGCCGCCGCCACGCTAGTGATGACGGCCTGCGGTCAGTCGACCACGGGCCCGACCTCCTCGAAGGCACCGAGTGTGAGCGAGGGCCCGGTCCGCGGCGGAACGCTCGTCTACGCGATCTGGCAGGAGCCGTCGACCTTGGCCCCCAACTACAGCAACCAGACGGTCAACACGTTCGTGAACCAGGTCGCCGTCGAAGGACTCCTCCGCACCGACACCGACGGCAACTATCAGCCGGTCCTCGCCAAGGGCGTACCGACCATCGCGAACGGCGGCGTGAAGGTCTCCGCCGACGGGAAGCGGATGGACGTGACATACCAGCTGCAGCCGGACATCAAATGGTCCGACGGGCAGCCGTTCACCAGCGCCGACGTGAAGTTCACGTGGGAGACCTGGATCAAGGATCCGAAGGTCGTGACGCGCACCGGATACGACCAGATCGACGCGATGGACACGCCTGATCCCCTGACCGTCGTCATGCACTACAAGTCGATCTTCGCCTCCTATCCCACGCGCTTCGGCGCCATCCTGCCGAAGCACGTCCTCGAGAAGGAAGCTGACATCAGCAAGAGCGAGTACAGCCGCAAGCCGCTCGGAACAGGCCCGTTCATCATCAGCGAGTTCAAGGCCGGTGACTCGATCACGGTCGTGCGCAACCCGAACTACCGGAAGAAGGGTCAGCCCTACCTCGACAAGATCATCTTCCGCAGCGTCCCATCTCGTGATGTCGCGATCGCGCAGCTGAAGGCCGGCGAGGTCCAGGGTCAGTGGAACCTGCTCGAAGCGCAGACCCCCGACCTCGAGAAGGACCCGAACATCAAGCTCGTCGTCGTCCCCGGTCCGCGGGTGGAGCGCATCGAGATGAACACCGCGGAGAACAAGGACGGCACCGATCCGAACTCGGTCCACCCGGTGCTGGGGGACATCAACGTGCGGCGCGCGCTCATCTACGCGACGCCGAAGCAGGTGATCATCGACAAGATGCTCTTCGGGAAGGCGCGCCCCGGCAGCTCTCCCGTCTCCCAGGGCTGGGCCTCTCCGAAGGGATTGACGCAGGAGGGCTACGACCCCAAGAAGTCGGTCGAGCTGCTGGACAAGGCCGGGTGGGTCAAGGGAAGCGACGGCATCCGGACCAAGGGAGGCGTTCGCGCGTCGATCACGATCACCACGACGACCGGCGACGCGACCCGCGAGCGTGTCGAGCAGATCCTCGCGGACGAGTTCAAGCAGATCGGGATCGAGCTCAAGATCTCGAACATGCCCTCGAGCGTGCTGCTCTCCGCCTCATGGGCGGCGGGTGACCCGCGGAAGCACGGCGCATTCGACTTGAACATGTACGCGTCCTCACCGGACATCGACCCGCACCAGACGATCGTCGAACGCTACCACTCGAAGAACATCCCGTCGCCGGCGAACGGCGGCGTAGGCCAGAACTACACCCGGTTCAAGAACGCGGAGGCCGACAAGGCGATCGATGAGGCGGGTGCGACGCTCGACCTCGAGAAGCGCAAAGCGGCGTACGCGAAGGCGCTTCAGCTTCTGAACGAGGCCGCGGTCTGCATCTGGCTGTACGAGAACTCGAGCATCACCGCGTTCCGCACGAACGTGTTCGGGTGGCAGGGGAACGTGTGGGACAACATCACCTGGAACACCGAGGACTGGTACATGAAGGGAGCGGCGCAGTCGTATTAGGTAGGTAAATGGGTCGCTACATCCTGCGCCGTCTGATCCAGGCTGTGCCGTTGCTGCTTGGCATCAGCATCGCGTCATTCGCGATCATGAAAGCCGTCCCCGGCGGCCCGCTGTCAGCATACGAGGCGGGCGCGGACGTCACCCACGAGGACATCATGCGGCTCGAGCATGCGTTCGGACTCGACCAGCCACTGCCGATCCAATACCTGAACTGGCTCGGCAAGTTCGTGACCCTTGACTGGGGCTACTCCTTCGTCTCGCATCAACCCGTGCTGGTGCTCATCGGGGAGCGGCTCCCCAACACCATCTATCTGATGGGCACCGTGTTCGTGACCGTCCTGCTGCTGGCGATACCGATCGGGGTGATCACCGCGGTGAAGCAGTACTCATGGTTCGACCATCTCGTGACGGGATCGACGTTCGCCTTTCTTTCGACGCCGACGTTCTGGCTGGGGCTGCTCCTGATCATCCTTTTCGGCCTGCAGCTGCGTTGGCTGCCGCTCGGCGGGATCTCGACGCCGGGCGCGTCATTCGAACTTACGGATCGGCTGAAACACCTGATCCTGCCCGCGGCAACCATCTCGCTCGTGCAGCTCGGCTCGCACGTGCGCTATCTGCGGGCGTCGATGCTGGAGACGATCCACCAGGACTACATGCGCACGGCGCGATCGAAGGGGCTCGATGAGCGCATCGTCGTCATGCGCCACGCCCTGAAGAACGCGGCGATCCCGCTCGTGACGGTCGTCGCGCTCGATATCCCCGAGCTCTTCGTGGGCGCGCTCGTCACCGAGCAGATCTACGGCTGGCCGGGTATGGGCCGTCTCTTCTGGGACGCCGCGACACGCTCGGACTACCCCATCCTGATGGGCATTCTGGCCGTGTCGAGCTCGCTGATCGTGCTCGCGAATCTTCTCGCGGACGTGGTCTACGGTTACCTCGACCCGCGCATCAGGTTCGCATGATGGCCGGCAACGCGATCGCGCTGAAGGCCCGCGCGCCCGAGCAGACGATCGAGCGCAGCCAGTTGCGGATGGCCTTCGAGCGCTTCCGCGCCCACCGTCCTGCCGTGGCCGGCATCATCGTTCTCGGGACGCTGGGCATGCTCTCCGCCGCCGCGCCGATCGTCTCGCCCTACGACGCGACCAAGGTCACGCTCTCGCTCATCTACGAGCCGCCGTCGCTGGCGCACCCCTTCGGCACCGACGCGCTTGGCCGCGACCTCGCGACGCGCATCCTGTACGGCGGCCGCGTTTCGCTGTCGGTGGGGCTGCTCGCGGTGAGCGTCGCCGTGACGGTCGGGACCCTCGTCGGAACGGTCGCGGGGTACTACGGCCGGTGGATCGACGGCGTGCTGATGCGCTTCGTCGACATGATGTATTCGTTCCCGCGCCTGTTCCTCCTCATCCTCTTCGGCGTCTTCTTCAAGGGCATGACGTTGCCGGTGATCGTGACGGTGCTCGGGCTGCTCTCGTGGATGACCACGTCGCGTCTGGTACGCGCGACATTCCTCTCGCTCAAGCATCGCGAGTTCGTCGAGGCCGCGCGCTGCGTCGGCGCGCGCGATCGACGCATCATCTTCCGGCACATCCTGCCGAACTCGATCGCGCCGATCATCGTCGCGGCCACGCTCGGGATCGCCGGCGCGATCATCGCCGAGAGCACGCTGTCCTTCCTGGGACTTGGTATCCAGCCGCCGACGCCCAGCTGGGGGAACATGCTGAAGGACGCACCTAGCGAGATGAACATGGCGCCCTGGATCGCTATTTTCCCGGGGCTCTTCATCTTCCTCGCCGTCGTATCGATCAACTTCATCGGCGACGGACTACGCGACGCGCTCGACCCCCGTCACGTGATCGGAAAGCGATAACGCGATCGCGAGGCGTGCCCGCCGCTACGACGCGGCCTCGCGCGCGGTCTCGAGGTACCGCTCCGCATGACCGAGCGGGCTGAACAGACGGAACCACAGCGGGATCGCCACGATGAGGATCCCGAGTACCGCGTAGATCGTCTGGACGTCACCGGTTCGCTCGATGAGCACGCCGCCGATCATCGCTCCGACGGGACTTGCTGACCACGCGAGCACCATCGCGATGGTGATGATCCGGCCGAGCATCTGCTCGGGGACGATCGACTGCCGCAGGCTGCGGGTGTTGATGTTGAACAGGATGCCGAGACCCGACGAGAGGCCCCACAGCGGGATGACGAGCCAGAACGACGGCGCGTACGCGGCCGCGACGATGAGGACGCCGCTCAGCATCAGCGCACCCAGCGCAACGTTCCCGAAGCTCCACCGCCTGCGGAGCGGGCCGGCGGCCAGCGAGCACACGACCACGCCCGCGCCGCCCGCGGCGAAGAGGAGGCCGACTTCGCTGTCCGACGCCGCGTAACGCGTCTTGGCGAATAGCACGAGCTGCGCCCAACCGGCGCGTTGACGAAGTTGACCATCGCCATCATCGCGGAGATGTTCCGCAGCACCGGATGCCGAAGGACGTAGCGCAGGCCCTCGACGATGTCGGCGCGGATCGACGTTCGCTCGCGCTCTCGCGGCGCGTTGAAGGCCCGCGCGATCAGCGACAGCATCACGGCCGAGCAGAGGAATGAGGCCGCATCGACGAAGAGCACGTCCTCGACCGGCAGGAACACCAGAAGCGCGCCCGCGGCGAGCGGACCGAGCACGCTCGCCGCGGCAAAGCTCGCCTGGATGCGGCCGTTCGCGCTGACAAGCTCATCGCGGCCCACAAGGCTCGGGATCGCGCCGAACTGCGAGGCCTCGAAGAAGATCGACAGCGTCGCCGCGCCGAAGACGACGACGTAGAGCCACCAGACCGACAGCACACCGGCGGCTGCCGCCACCGGCACCGATGCCACCAGCAGCGCGCTGAGCACGTCGACCACGATCATCAGGCGCTTCCGGTCGACGCGGTCGGTCCAGGCGCCGATGACGAGGCCAAAGAGCAGGTGCGGAAGCCCGAATGCGGCGGCAGCGATGCCGAGCGACACCGCTGAGCCGGTGAGCTTGAACACCAGGAGCGGCACGGCGAATTGCGTCATCGACGTGCCGAAGTTCGAGACGGTCTCGCCGGCCCAGAACTTCCAGAAGTCCGCGCGCATCCCGGCGATACTGTGCGCGGTGGACGCGCTCGACCGCTATCTCACGGATAACAAAGACCGATTCGTCGCCGAGCTGCGCGAGCTCTGCGCGATCCCGTCCGAGGCGAGCGACGAGAAGGCGCTCGACGAGGCCGCGCGCTGGTGCGGTCAGCGTCTGACGGCGGCCGGCGCCAGCTCGCGCGAACTCCGCGTCGACGGCGAGCCCGCGCTCGTGGTGGGCGAGGCGGGCGCCGGCAAGCGAACGCTCATCTGCGTCCAGCATTACGACGTCCAGCCCGCGGTGCCGCTCGACCTCTGGAAGACGCCGCCCTACGACCCCGCCGTCCGCGACGGCGCCGTCTTCGCGCGCGGCGTGGACGACAACAAAGGACACCTCCTCCTCCGCATCCAGGCGCTCGAGGCATACCGCGCGGTCCAGGGCGACCTTCCGATCCGCCTCCGCTTCCTCATCGAGGGCGAAGAGGAGAGCGGCAGCCCGAGCCTCGGTCGTCTCCTGGCGCTCGATCCGACCTTGACGGACGGCGACGGCGCGCTCAAGGAGGGAGGCGCGATCGACGCCGCCGGCCGTCCACAGCTCCTGCTCGGCGGCAAGGGCATCTACTACGTCGAGCTGCGCGTCCGCACGCTGGCGCGCGACGCGCACTCGGGTGGCGCGACGCACCTCCCGAACGCCGCATGGCGGCTCGCGCGCCTGCTCTCGACGCTCGTCGACGATCGTGGGCACGTCCTCATCGACGGCTTCTACGACGACGTGCGCCGTCCGACCGAAGCGGAGCGCGCGCACGTCGCGTCGCTGCCGTTCGAGGCGGACGTGGTGAAGAAGATCTACGCGATCGATCGCTTCGCCTGGGGCCGCGGCGATGCCGAGGTGCGCCTGGCGTCGGTGTACGAACCGACCTGCAACATCTGCGGCATCTACTCGGGATTTATCACCGAAGGCACCAAGACCGTGATCCCGTCGGAGTCGATGGTGAAGATCGACTTCCGCCTCGTCCCGGACCAGGATCCAATGCGGATCGGCGAGCTGCTGCGGGGGCACCTCGATCGCCACGGCTTCGGCGACGTGGAGATGATCGCGAAGGAGGGCGAGCATCCCTATCGCGGTCGCATGGACGATCCGCTCGTGCGCGCCGCGAAGGCCGTGGCCGAGGAGACGTTCGGCAAGCCGGCGCTGCTGATCCCCTCCTCCGGTGGCACCTCACCGATGTGGGTCGTCTGCGGCAAACGAAAGCTGGCCAACGTCACGCTCGGTATGGGTCACCCGAACTCGGGCGCGCATGCACCCAACGAGCACATCCTCCTGGAGAACTACTGGAAGGCCCTGCGCGCGACCGTCGCCCTCTACCGGCGTTACGCCGACCAGTCCTGACGTAGGAATCGCGATCCATGCGCTCGACCGGGGATTAGTCTTTCGAGGGTGACCGCGACGACGCCGGCCGATGCCCGTCTCGCTGCCGACACCTATCGCTACTCACGCTATGCGCGCGGTCGTCAAGCGCTGGCGTGGATGTGGGACAGGCCGATCGCCCGCGCGCTGGTGCGCGCGTTCATCACGATCTTCCTCGTCACGACGCTGAACTTCGTGCTCATCCGGCTCATGCCGGGCAACGCGGTCGACAACTACATCAGCCAGATCATGAACGAGCAGCTGCTCAGCTATGAGGACGCCCGGCAGCAGGCGTCGGCCCTGTTCAACCTCGATCTGAAGAAGCCGATCCACGAGCAGTACGTGCAGTTCCTCGGCGACCTTGTGCGCGGCAATCTCGGAACGTCGATGCTCTCGCAGGGCACCTCGGTGATCTCGATCATCGTCGCGTATCTCCCGTGGACGCTCTTCACGGTGGGCCTCGGTCTGATGCTGAGCTTCACCGTCGGCATCTTTCTCGGGCTGCTTGCCGCCTACCGGCGAAACTCGCTGTTCGACCACACCGTCTCGTCGTTCGGTTCGATCCTCAGCTCGGTCCCCAACTACATCATCGCGCTCGTCCTGGTCGTGATCCTGGGTACGCAGCTGCGGCTGCTGCCGATCGCGCAGATGCGCGGCGCCTACAGCCCCGACGTCCCCGCCGGGTTCTACGTCGAATACCTCGCGGACATCCTCTTCCACGCCGCCCTGCCGGTGTCGGTGTACTTCCTCGCCACCGTGGGTCACTGGATCCTCAGCATGAAGAGCGCGACGCTCGCGACGCTGGAAGAGGATTACGTCACGGCCGCCCGCGCTCGTGGCCTTCCGGACAGCCGGATCACGACGGCGTACGTCGGTCGCAACGCCGTCCTGCCGCTGGTATCGCAGCTCGCGATCCAGGCGGGCTACGTCGTCGGCGGCGCGTTCTTCATCGAGTCGATCCTGGTGTACCCGGGGATCGGGCTGCGGCTCTTCAAGTCGATCGACCAGCGCGACTACACCGTGATGCAGGGCATCGTCCTGCTCCTGACCGTGTCCGTCGTCGTCGCGAACCTCATCGCCGACCTGCTGTACGCGAAGCTCGACCCGCGGATCGGACGCGCCGGCGGAGCGAACGGGTGAGCGTGGCAGCGCTCGCGCGGCCGACCCTTCGCGGCCGCGTCGCGGGCCCGTTCGCGTCCATCGTCGACTTTCTGCGCCTCTTGTCGCGAAAGCCGCTCGGCATGGTCGGTCTCGCGGGAGTGATCTTCTTCTTCGTGCTCGCGTTCATCGTGCCGTTCTTCGTTCCGTATCAGGACGCGGTCGACGCCACCGCCATCTACCAGCCGCCGTCGGCCGCGCATCCGCTGGGGACCGATTCGAGCGGCCGCGATGTCTGGAATCAGATCATCGACGGCGGGCACGACATCCTCGTCGTCGGCCTCGTGGCCGGATTCTTCTCGACGCTCATCGCCGTGAGCTTCGGCTCACTCGCGGCGGTCGTCGGCGGGAAGACGGACTCGGTCATCTCCGGCGCGGCGGACTTCTGGCTCACGATCCCGCACATCCCGATCATCGTCCTGCTCGGCAGCATCCTGAAGTTCAACAGCATCTTCGTGATCGCGGCGCTCCTCGCGCTACTCGCGTGGGCCGGCCTCCTGCGACAGGTGCGCGCGCAGGTCCTCTCGTTGAAGGAGCGCGAGTATGTCGAAGCGGCGCGGTCGCTGGATCTCGGCCTGTTCCACATCATCTTCAAAGAGATCCTGCCGAACATGCGCAGCTACATCGCGATCCACTTCATCCTCGCGATGACCTCCGCCATCTACGGCGTCGCGGGCCTCACGCTTCTCGGCCTCCTCCCGCTTTCGGGACGCAACTGGGGTCTCATGCTGAATTTCGCGTACGTGCGCGGCGCGCTCTACTTCCGCGACAGCCTCTGGTACATCCTGAGCCCGGTCCTCGCGATCGCGCTGTTCCAGCTTTCTCTGGTCTGGCTCGCTTCGGCGCTCGAGGACATCTTCAACCCGCGCCTGCGCAGCTCGGGCTGAGCATGCCGCCGAAGGAAGAGGCCGCGGCGCCGCGGCTCGAACCGGATCAGGTCCTCGCGGTCCAAGGCCTCTCGATCGCGTACGCGACGCGACGCGGACCGGTCCAGGCGGTGCGGGACGTGTCCTTCGATCTGCGGCGCGGCGAAACGCTCGCGATCATCGGCGAGAGCGGGTCGGGCAAGACCACGCTCGCGGTCAGCCTCATCCGGCTGTCGCCGCGGAGCGCCAGGATCACTTCGGGTCGCATCCTCTACCGCCAGGACGAGGACACGATCGACATCACGACCCTCGCCGATGACGATCTGCGCGAGTTTCGTTGGAGCGAGTGCGCGATGGTGTTCCAGGCCGCACTCAACTCCTTCAACCCGGTCATCTCGATCTGGGAGCAGTTCCTCGACACCGCGCGCGCACATGGGATGAGCAAGACGAAGGATGTGCGCGCGCGATCGGGCGAGCTGCTGCGCCTCGTCAATCTGGATCCCGAGCGGGTCCTGGGCGCCTACCCGCACGAGCTGTCGGGCGGAATGCGTCAGCGCGTGCTGATCGCGATGAGCCTGCTCCTCGAGCCCACGGTCATCATCCTGGACGAGCCCACGACGGCGCTGGACATCCTCACGCAGCGCTCGATCATCGATCTGTTGCGCCGGCTGCGAGAGCAGCTCGGCTTCTCGATGATCTTCATCTCGCACGACCTATCGCTCGCGGCAGAGCTCGCCGATCGCGTGATCACGATGTACGCCGGGACCGTCGTGGAGCGCGCGAGCGTCAAGGACCTGTTCTACAGGCCGCGGCACCCGTACTCGATGGGCCTGCTCCGCGCGGTCCCGCGCGTCAGCGGGGCGCTCGGCAGCGTTGTCTCGATCGCCGGAAGCCCGCCGGACCTCATCCGCCTACCCGCGGGCTGCACATACCACCCGCGCTGTCCATTCGTCATCGACGAATGCAAGCTGCGCGAGCCCGAGCTGCTTGAGGTCGACATGCCCGAGCACGACGCCCGCTGCATCCGCTGGAAGCACGTCGCGGAGGTGATCGGCTCGAGCGAGAAGGCGGTCGCCGAGAAGATGGCGGCACGCGCGTGACCGTTTCGGGCGACATCACCGTCAAAGGCCCCGCCCTCATCGAGCTCGTCGGCGTCACGCGCGAGTTCAAGACGCCGGGCGGCACGATCAAGGCGGTGGACGGCGTCTCGCTGGCGCTCGGCCAGAGCGAGGCGATGTGTCTGGTGGGCGAGAGCGGCTGCGGCAAGACCACCACAGGCCGGATGCTGGCCGGACTACTCCGCCCGACCAGTGGGCAGCTGCTCTTCGAGGAAAAGGACGTCTGGACCACGAAGGGTCAGGACCTCGCGCGGTTCCGTCGCGCGGTGCAGCTCGTCCATCAGGATCCCTACGCGTCGCTGAATCCGATCCGTACCGTGTACCAGACGCTCTCGGCGCCGCTCTTCCGTCACAAGAAGGCGCGCGATCGTCGTGGTGCGGTCGCCGCGGTGACCGATCTGCTGACACGGGTGGGCCTCACGCCGGCGGCGGATTTCCTCGTGAAGTATCCGCATCAGCTTTCCGGAGGCCAGCGGCAGCGCGTGTCGATCGCGCGCGCGCTCAGTGTCGACCCGCGGGTGATCGTGGCGGACGAGGCGGTGTCGATGGTCGACGTGTCGATCAGGATCAGCCTTCTCAACCTGTTGCTCGCGCTGCGCGACGAATTCCGCGTGACGATCGTGCTCATCACGCACGACCTCGCCGTCGCGCGCTACTTCGCGCGACGCGGACGCATCGCCGTGATGTACCTCGGCCGCGTAGTGGAGCTGGGCACGTCAGAGCTCGTGGTCGGCGATCCCGCGCATCCGTATTCGGCCGCCCTCGTCGCGGCGATCCCGGAGGCCGATCCGACGCTCACGCGCTCGAAGGAGCGCGTCGAGCTGCGCAGCGCCGAGGTGCCGAGCCTGCTGCGGCTGCCGAGCGGATGCACGTTCCATCCACGCTGCCCGTTGTTCGAGGAAGGCCTGTGCGACGTGAAGGTTCCCGCGCTTCTCGGGATCCCCGACGCGCGCGAGGTCGCCTGTCACGTCGCCGTGCGGGAGCGTGCTCCCGCGGCCGAGCTGCTGGGCGTGCGCTAGTGGATCCGCAGCTCCTGCGCGGGCAATTCGCGCTCGCGCTGTTCATCCTGTTATTGGCGTTGGTGATACTCCCGTTCCAGGACCCACGTTCGGGCGGATTCGTCGTGACGGTGCTCGCCGTGATCGTCGCGCTCGTTTTCATCGCGGCGATCGCGCTCTTGGCGCGTTGGTCCGCGCCACGGGTCCCCAACGCAGATGACAAACCGGCGGGGACGGGCTACAACGGTCGCCGTCCGGGCGGCCGGCGAGCGCCTCGAGCCCCGGGCGAAGGAGAGAGACGATGAAAAGCAGTCTCCGCTACAGCGCGAATCGCCGCCGCTTCCTGCGCGACAGCACCCTGTCGGCCATCGGCCTGATGGTCGCGGCCTGCGCGCCGCAGACCCCGGGCGCGACCACCGGTGGAGGGGCCGCGAAGAAGGGCGGCGAGTTCCACGGCGGGTGGCCGTATGTGCTGCCGCCGGCCGGTCACTGGAACGGCTACGCGCCGAACGGGATCCTGACCACGGGCATCTATCGGCACCTCTGGCTGACGACGCTCGGCATGTATCTCTGGGCGGACAAGAAGTTCGAGTACTGGCTCGCCGAGTCGTCGGGACCGAAGAGTGGCGACAACTACGAGCTGAAGCTGCGTTCGGGCATCAAGTGGAGCGATGGCACGTCCTTCAGCGCGAAGGATGTGTACACGACCTTCAATGTAGGTCGCCTAGAGAACTTCACTATCTGGAACTACGTCGACAAGATGGCCATCGTCGACGACCGCACGATCACCTTTCACTTCTCCAGGCCGTCGAGCCTCGCGGAACGCTTGCTCCTCCGTGAGCCAATCCGGCCGGACTCCCAGTACGGGACGTACTCCAAGAAGGTCGACGCCCTGGTCGCAGCCGGTAAGAAGTCCGCGGACCAAGAATGGAAGGACGTCCGCACGGAGATGAACGCCTTCCGCCCAACGACCCCGATCTCAGTCGGCCCATACAAGATCGACCCAGCGTCGGTCACTGAGTCGCAGCTTACGTTCGTACGCAACCCCGGCGGTTACGCCGAGGACCGGGTGAAGTTCGACAAGGTCGTCGTGTACCAAGGGGAGACGAACCAGATCTCGCCGCTGGTGCTGTCCGGCGACGTCGACTACGCGACGCATGGCTTCACCCTCGCGGTCGACAAGGCGATGCAGGACGCGGGAATCCGCATCGCGCGCCCGCCGCTCTACACGGGTCCGGCGCTTTACTTTCACTGGGAGAAGGCACCCGAGTTTCAGGATGTTCGCCTGCGTTACGCGGTCGCACACGCGATCAATAGGGACGAGAGCGCGAAGATCACCTACGGAGACTCCGGCAAGGTCCAAAAGTACATGGCTGGCTTCAGCGATGATCTGGCGCCCGACTGGATCAGCAGCAGCGATCTCTCGAAGTTCAAGCCGTACGAGTTCAGTTTGACTAAGGCCGAGCAGTTCATGAAGGACGCCGGCTACGCGAAGGGCTCCGACGGCATCTGGGCGAAGGGCGGGAAGAAGCTCGAGCTCGAGCTGATCTTCCCGAGCGACTTCGCCGACTGGGCGAGCGCGGCGACACACGCCGCGGAATCGCTGACGAAGTTCGGCATCAAGGTGACCGCGCGCGGCCTCGTGAACTCGACGCAGCAGCCCGAGGTCAACGACGGCAAGCACGCCTTCTTCGTGCGCGGGTGGGGGATCGGTAGCGCACCGCACCCGCAGTACTCGTTCATTCAGGATCTGCGGACGCACAACACGACGCCTGCCGGTGGCGGCATGAAGTATCCGTTGAAGCAGAAGCTGCCGTCGAGCGGCAAGGAAGTCGACCTCGACGAGCTCATCAACCGTACGGGCGACGGGACCGATGAAGCCAAGCAAAAGGCGGCCGTGACGGAGCTCGCGCTCGCCTTCAACGAGCTCCTCCCGAACATCCCCCTATGGCAGCGCTTCGGCAATAACCCGATCAACGACAAGAAGCGTGTCGCCGGCTGGCCACCCGACGGTGACCCGATCTACAAGAACCCCGACGCCGACAGCTTCGCGATGACCCTTCTCATCAGAGGCACCATCGGCGCGAAGTAGCGTCGCGCACCCTGATCGCGCGAGAGGACGCTCCGGAAGGAGCGTCCTCTCTGTTTGGCCTAGCCTCGCTTCGTGGCGCTGCGGGTCGGAGTGCTCGGGGCGGGATTCGCCGGAGCGATGCACGCGCGGAGCACGCGCGGCCTGGACGACGCGCGGGTCGTCGCGATCGCGGCGGCAACCCCCGAGGAGGCGGCCCCGCTGGCGACGGAATGCGGCGCGCGCGTCGAACGCAGCGCCGGCGCGTTGTGCGCCGCAGAGGACGTCGATCTCGTCATCGTCGGAACGCCGACGCACCTCCACGCGGAGCACGTGATCGCGGCGGCCAAGGCCGGCAAGCACGTGTTCTGCGAGAAACCGATCGCGCGCACGCTCGAGCAAGCGGATGCGATGGTCCGCGCCTGTGACGATGCGGGTGTCTCGCTCGCGGTGGGACACGTGGTGCGCTTCTTCCCCGAGTACCAGCGCGCCAAGGAGCTGCTCGACGCCGGCACGCTGGGCCGTCCGGCGCTCGCGACGCTCGTGCGAGGCAACTTCGCGGTGGGATCCGCGCGCGCGTGGTACCTCGACCCCGCCAAGAGCGGCGGCGTCGTGCTCGACCTCATGCTCCACGACCTCGATACCCTGCGGTGGTGGTTCGGCGAGCCGTCGCGCATCTACGCGCGACGGCTCAGGGATGGTCGGGGTGGGCTGGACTACGCGCTCGCGACGGTGCGGTACGACGACCGGCCGATCGCGCATCTCGAGGCGAGCTGGGCCGAGCACTCCGGATTCCGCACCGGCTTCGAGCTGCGCGGCGATCGCGGCATGCTCGTTCACGACAGCCGCGCGGCGTCACCGCTCGTCGTGCAGTCGCCCGGTGGATCGGCGGGCCCGGCGATGATGGCCACGCCGACGCTCCACGAGTCGCCGTATCGCCGCCAGCTGCGCGACCTGTTCCGCCGCCTCGGCCGAGGTGACCGGCCACTCGTGGACGGGCGTGAGGGCCTGCGCTCGCTCGCGCTCGGCCTCGCGGTCATCGAGTCCGCGGACACCGGCAAGGTGATCGAATGGAAGCCGCCGGCGTGAGCCGCCGCCTCCGCGTCGGTCTCATCTCGTTCGCGCACGTGCACGCAGCGGCGCTCGCGAGCGCGCTTGCCACGCTCGAGCAGGTGGAACTCACCGGCGTGCACGACGAGGATCCGGAGCGCGGACGCGCCGCCTCGGCCGCGCACGCGACGCGCTGGCACGAGAGCCTCGATGATCTGCTCGCCGCGAGCGAGGCCGTCGTCGTCGCGTCGACGAACGTCGATCACCGGCGCTACACGGAGGCGGCCGCAGCGAGAGGCGTGCACGTGCTCAGCGAGAAGCCGATCGCGACGACCGTGGCGGATGCCCGCGCGATGATCGACGCATGCCGGCGGGCGAACGTCCAGCTCGGGATCGCGTTCCCGGTACGTGGCAGCGCCGCGGTCATCGCGCTCAAGGAGGCGATCGCCGATGGCACGCTCGGACGGATCCGCGCGGTCCGCGCGACGAATCCGGGTCAGTACCCCGGTCTCTGGTTCGGCGACAAGCGGCGCGCGGGCGGAGGCGCGGTGATGGATCACACGGTGCATGCGGCCGATGCGATCCGCTGGCTCCTCGACGACGAGTTCGTCCGCGTGCACGCGGAGCTCGGCTCGTTCGTCTACGGCCTCGACGTGGAGGACTGCGGGATCCTGATCTGCGACCTCGCGAAGGGCGGCTTTGCTTCGATCGACTGCAGCTGGTCGAGGCCGCGGACCTTCCCGACCTGGGGCGGCGTGACGCTCCATGTCGTGGGAGAGCTCGCCACGGTCGACATCGACGTCTTCCGCCAGGCGCTCACCCACTACGACGATGCGGCGGGCCGCGCGCGTCTGGAGGGTTGGGGCGACGATCTGACCGCGCGCATGGTCGCGGACTTCGTCGATGCGATCCTCGCCGGACGGCCGGTCCCGATCGACGGTGAGGATGGGCTGCGGGCGCTCGAGGTCGCGATCGCCGCATACCGATCGGCGGAGGTCGGTGGGCCCGTAGCCATCGCTGAGCTTCGCGGCTGACGTGGCGCTCGTCGATCACGCGGAGATCGCGGTCGTGCTCGGTGGAGGGCTGCGCTCCGACGGCGGGCCGACTCGATCCACGATCGCCCGCGCCGACGCGGCGGCCGAGCTGGTCGAGCGGGATATCGCCTTCATCGTCTCCGGCAGTCGTGGGAACGGCCCGCCGCCCGAACGCACCGAGGCCGATTTCATGGCGGAGCGGCTCGTCGAACGCGGCGTCGCCCGCTCGCGGATCTTCGTCGAGGACGAGTCGCGGGACACGGTCAGCAACGCCGCGTTCGTCGCCGAGCGCTATCTCTCGGCGCTGGCGCCCCGGCGGCTCGTCATCGTGACCTCACCTTTCCACATGGCGCGTTCGCTCGAGACCTTCTCGCTCGTGCTGGGCCCACCGTGGCCGCTCGAGGCGCATCCATCGGTGCCAGGACCGAACGAAGAAACGCGCGCGGCCACCGAGACGTTGTATCTCGGTCACACGCGCGCGCTACTGGAGGGGATGAGACCGGGCGACTTCGCGCGCATCGCGGAGCGCGTTCGCCGAACGCTCCACGAGCGCGTTTCGGACGCCCCGCGGCGCTAGGCGGCCAGGCCCCTGTTCTTGGCGGTCGACTCGTCGAGCGCGGCGAGACCGACCTCGACCTTCACCTTGTCGCCGACCATGACCCCATTTTGGATCGGCTGGTTCCACACCAGGCCGAAGTCGCGCCGATCGATCGTCAGTGTCGCCGTGGCGCCCAGGTGCTGTCCGCCCTGCTGATCGACGCCGACGCCCTCCAGTTCGACGTCCCAGCTCACCGGGCGCGTGACGCCACGGACGATGAGGTCGCCGCTCGCCGTGAAGCGAGCCTCGCCCTTCGGGAAGACCGCGGCGCTCTTGAACACGATCTCCGGGTGGTTCGCGGCATCGAAGAAGTCGGCCGAGCGCAGATGACCGTCACGCCTCGCGTCTCCGGTGTCGATGCCGGCCACATCGGCCCCGATCTCGAAGCTCGCGCGCTCTGGATTCTGCGGATCCAGCTCGATCCTGCCGCGCAGCTTGCCGAGCCTGCCGCGGACCGTGCTCACCATCATGTGCTTCACCGAGAATGTCGCCTGCGAATGCGACGGATCGACGTACCAGAACATCTGTTTCCTCCAGGACGGCTCCAAGCCATTAGTTGCTGGTACAATCAACTCGTTGCCTGCGCAAGTTATTCCGAGAAACAAGCGCCGCCTGTCGCTCGCCGAGCTGGAGGCGTGGAAGGTCTTTGTGCGTGCCGCCGCGCGCGCCACGCTCGCCCTCGATCGTGAGGCCGAGGCCGCCGGGGGTCTTCCTCTGTCCGAGCACTTCCTGCTCATCGCGGTCGCGGAGGGCCCGGAGTCTGGAGTCCGTCCCACCGAGCTCGCCGAGCGCACGTTCCTGACCAAGAGCGGCCTGACGCGCGCGCTCGATCGTCTCGAGACACAGGGGCTCGTCGATCGACGGTCGTGCCCGAGCGACGGGCGTGGCCAGCTCATCGTCCTGACGGCGAAGGGCAGCCGGGTCCTGCGACGCGCGGCACCCGGGCATTTCCGCGCGGTCGCGAAGCACTTCGCCGATCTGCTCCGGCCGCGCGAGATCGAGATCCTTACCGAGGCGCTCCGCCGCATCGCGGCGGGGCCGGCCCCCGACTAGGCAAGCCCGGTCCGATGTCCCTCCCGATCACCTTCGGGAGGCGCACATGCAGGCCATCGTCCTCGCGATCTCAGAAGAGAACGCGGCGGCCATCCTCGACGGGACGCGCGCGAGCGAGCACCGCACACTGCCACCGAAGCGGCTGCCCGCGCGCGCCTATCTCGCCGTCGTCGGCACCGGCACGGTCGTGGGCGAGTGCGTGCTGGGGGAGCCGGCCGGACGGACGGCGAAGGGGTGGACGCTACCGGTCAGCCGCCCGCGCCGCTATCGGAGGCCACGCCCGCTCGCGGACTTCGGCCTGAGCAGGACGCCGCGGAGCTTCCGCTATGTGTAGAGAAGTAGCTGGGACGCGTCAATTCGCGGGCTTCCAGGCGAAGGTGACGTACTTGATGAGGTCGCCGTCCGTGTCGAAGGTCCACGTCGTGTAGTTCGCGAAGTGGCCCGGAGCGCGGGTGAGGCCGCGCAGGACCACGCGGTTGCCATCGATATGCTGCTCGCGGATCCGCCGGACGAACGGCGGCGCCATCCGGACCAGCTGCCGTGCGCCATCGCGACCTTCGAGGTTGCGCTCGCCGCCGGGGAGCTCGATCTGAACGTCCTCGGCGCACACGGACGCGGCCCGCTCGGGGTCCCGCGCCTCGAGCGCGTCCATGAACGTCTTGGCAGCCTCCAACGGAATAGGCATCAGGAGGATTATTTAGGACGTGCGTCAAGTGCGCGGCCTCCTCCCCTACGCCACGGTCGCGGCGCTGGTCGTCGTCGGCTCGATCGTCGCCCTCCTGGTAGCCACCGGAGGGATCGCGCCTGCGGCACCCGCCGCGGCGTCCCGGAGCCCGAGCGCCGCGCCGGCGGCCTCAAGACAGAGCGTCACGGATCTCTCGCCCCTCGGCAGGCTCGCCTACTGGCGCACCGAAACGACGGGCGACTACCAGCTCTGGGTGGCGAACGCCGACAACTCGCGGCGCCGATCGGTCGCCAAGGCCGACACACCCGGGCTGGTGACGAAGACGAAGTGGTCGGCGGACGGGAACGCCGTCGCGTACGTCGAAGGCGGCACGCGGCTCGTCGTCGTTCGCGTCGACGGATCGACCGCGACGTACACGCTCTCGCCGGAGCTTCGGCAGGACGGCTATCGCATCGTCGACCATCGCTTCTCGCCGAGCGGCGCGCGACTCGCGGCGACGGTCCAGCGCGCGAATGGAAGCCAGAGCGACGTGTATCTGGCCGCCAGCAATGGCACGTGGACGCGTCTGACGACGGTGGAGGACACGCTCGCCGCGGACTGGGTCGACGAGGACGATCTGCTGATCCAGTCCACCGGCGGGGTCATCTCCCGGCTGCGCGCATCCGGGACCAACAACTTCCGTCCCCTGATCGGGCTGCAATCCTCCTCGCCGATCGTCGGCGCCGACGGCCGGGTCCATTTCCTCGCGGGCCGCGTATCGGGCTTCGCCGGCACGACCGAGACATTCGTGTTCGCGGCCGCAGCGAGCGTCTGGAGCATGACCGCGGACGGCACCGACGTGCGCCGCGAGGTCACGCCACCCGATCAAGAGAGCCTCCGTCTCGACGGCACGTGGCCCGGCGGGTACGCCTACCACCGCGGGACGAATCCGCAGCAGCTGGTGATCGGGTCCATCCCCATCCTTCTGCCATCGAGCGCCGGACTCATCGAGCGCATCGCCGTCTCGCCGGACAAGCGGTTCGCCATCGGCTTTGCCGGCACGAGCGTCGTGCGCGTCGAGATCACCTCCAACGGCCTGGCGCCGAGCGCGACGCTCCTGCTCGGATCCGCGGACCAGGGCGATGTGTGGTTCCCGCGATCCGCGGCGATCGCGCGCGCGCCGCGCGCGGCCGCGGTGGACGTGCCGGCGGCCCGCTTCGCGTTCTCGCTCGGTGGCAACGTATGGACGATGGGGTCCGACGGCGTCGCCCGCATCGTGCGGCCCGGCGCGGCGAACGGTCAGACGCAACGGCGATTCGCCCTGCTGCTTCTGCCACAGTGGTCGCCGTCGGGCGATCGCATCCTCACGGTCGAGAGCCTCGGGTCGGGCACGTCGGCGTCGCAGCTGGTCGCGGTCCTCATCGATCCGAGCGGCGCGGTCACACGGCTGACGCAGGTGCCCTCGATCATGCCGCAGACGAGCTGGTCGCCCGATGGCACGGCGCTCGCGGTCGTCGCGCTTCCCTCATCGCTTCAGGACCCGTCGATCCTGCAGAGCGAGCTCGAAGTACGACTGCTGAAGCGCGACGGCACCAGCGCCGGAGCGTCGATCAAAGGACGGGAGGCCGTCTGGACCGCTGGGGGCGTGATGGTCATCAGCAACGGCACGATCAGGCCCAGCGATCGCGCTCGCGATGATCAGGCGATCGAGCTGTGGAGCGGCACGCAGAAGAAGACGGTCACGACGGTCGCGCGGCTCGTTGCGGATCCGCGCGCCCAGGCGCCCGCGGCGTCGCGCGGGATCACGTCGGTCAGCGTGCTGTCCGCGTCGCCCGACGGCGCGTTCGCGACCGTTCGGATGTCGTTCCTCGGCACCACCGCGACGCCGGTGCTGGCGCTCGTGCGCGCGTCGGACGGCGCGCCGATCGGATTCACGCTGGCGGATCGCTTCAGCGACGAGTCGTGGTCGGCAACGCGGCCGCTCATCGGCTACACGACAAGTCTCGGACAGCTTTCCGACCCGAAGCTCACGGCCATCGTCCGCGACGCGTCGACCGGCCTGGTCGTCACGTCGCACGACGGGGCGCGCTTCGCCGGATGGTCGCCCGACGGAGCCTGGTACTACATCGCCCGCAGCGACGGGCTGTACGCGGTGCGTCTCGGCGGCGGCGATCCGCTCCGCGTGAGCACGGTCGGCGTCCCGGTGTCCGTCACGAGGCCGTAAATACGGGAGCCGTCTCCCGGAAACGCCGCAGCAGCGCGATGTGCTCGTCGACCGTCGAACAGCCGGCTCCCATCGTGTTGAACTCGAGGTGCGATAGCCGCATCTGCTGAAAGCCCTCGGCGACCCGTGCCCATTCATCGGGTGTCCGTTTCGCGGCATTCACGCGGCCCTCGATCGGGAACGCGTCGGCGTCGCGGCCGGCATCGCGCAGATACGAGCGGAATGCCTCGAGGCGCTGCCGGCCGCTCTCGTCGGGCTGCAGGTGCGTGAACCAGCCGTCGGCGAGACGGGCGATGCGGCGCGCGGCGGGATCGGCGTTGCCGCCCATCCAGACCGGGATCGGGCGCCGGACCGGCAGCGGATTGAGGCCAGCCCGATCGATGCGATGCCAGCGGCCGGTGAAGTCCACGACCTCGTTGGTCCAGAGGAGCCGCATGACCTCGATCTGCTCTTCGATGCGCCGCGCACGGTCGCGGAACTTCTCGCCGAGCGCGACGTATTCGACCTCGTTCCACCCGAGCCCCACGCCCAGCCGCATGCGACCACCGCTCAGGACGTCGACCTCCGCCGCCTGCTTCGCGACGAGCGCGGTCTGGCGCTGCGGGAGGATGACCACCGCGATACCGAGCTCGAGCGTCTTCGTGCACGCGGCGAGGAAGCCGAGAAGGACGAAGACCTCGTGGAACATCGACCTCGCCGTGTACGGGCCATGCCAGTCGGGGCGCGTCGAGGTGTCGGCGCCGAGCACGTGGTCGTATGGGACGAGGTGGCTGTAGCCGAGGTCCTCGACGGCCTGCGCGTACGCGCGGATCTTCGCGGGATCCGTCCCGATCTCGAGCTGTGGGAACACGACGCCGACGCGCACGCGCACTATCTTCGCTGAGATGGACGTCGAGGTCAGGGCGCACGCGGGAGCGCCACCGGACACGGACGACGTCGAGCGGACGCTGCGCGCGGAGGCGCGCGACGTGTACGGATGGTCGAACGGTCCGGGCGACCGCTACGGCGAGCACGCGCATTCGTACAACAAGCTCCTCTACTGCACGCGCGGCTCGATCGATTTCCTGCTCGCGGGCGGCAGGACGCTGACGCTCGGGCCCGGCGATCGGCTCGTCCTGCCCGCGGGAACGCGGCACTCCGCGGTCGTGGGACCGTCCGGCTGCGCCTGCGTCGAGGGGAAGATCGGGGACTAAACTCGCGGCGATGCGTCCGCTCGCGCGCCGCATGGGGCGGCTCGGCACGGAGACGGCGTTCGAGGTCCTCGCGCGGGCCCGCGCGCTCGAGGCCAAGGGACGGCACGTCATCCACCTGGAGATCGGCGAGCCCGATTTCGATTCGCCGCGCGCGGTCGTCGCCGCGGGCGTCGCGTCGATCGAGCGAGGCGAGACGCACTACACGCCATCCGCCGGGATCCCCGAGCTGCGCGAAGCCATCGCGAAGTACCTGCACCGCTCGCGCGGCCTTTCGTTCGAGCCGGGCCAGATCGTCGTCACCCCCGGCGCGAAGCCGGTCATGTTCTACGCGATCCTCGCGCTGCTGGAGTCCGGCGATGAAGCGATCTATCCCGACCCGGGCTTCCCGATCTACGCCTCGATGATCTCGTTCGCCGGCGCGACGCCGGTGCCGCTGCCGCTACGCGAGCAGCGCGACTTCGTGCCCGATCTCGACGAGCTCCGTTCGCTGATCACACCGCGCACGAAGCTGCTGATCCTCAACAGCCCGCACAACCCGACCGGCGGCGTGCTCTCGCCGGAAGCGGTCCGCGAGATCGGCGCGCTCGCGCGCGAGCGCGACCTCTGGGTCCTGAGCGACGAGATCTACGCTGAGATCATCTACGAAGGCGAGCATCGCTCGATCGCGGCCGAGCCGGGAATGGGCGACCGCACGATCGTGCTCGACGGCTTCAGCAAGACGTTCGCGATGACGGGGTGGCGGCTGGGGTACGGCGCGTTCCCCAAGACGCTGGTCGACCCGGTGACCAAGCTCGTGACCAATTCGGTGTCGTGCACCGCGACGTTCACGCAGCGCGCCGGAGTGGTCGCGATCTCGCAGCGACCGGTCGAGGTGGACCTGATGCTCGCGGAGTTCCGCCGCCGCCGCGATGCCATCGTTACCGGTCTGGCCGGCCTCGAAGGCGTCACCTGCCGCGTACCTCGCGGCGCGTTCTACGTCTTCCCGAATATCAAGGCGCTCGGGCTCGGCGATGCCGCGACCGTTGCCAACCGCGTTCTGAACGAGGCCGGCGTGGCGGTGCTCGCGGGTACGGCGTTCGGCGCGGCGGGCGAAGGCTATCTCCGCTTGTCCTATGCGAACTCGCTGGAGAACCTGAACGCCGCGGTCCAGCGCATCGGCGACTGGTCCCGGGAGGCCCGTTCGGCGGCTATACCGACCGGTCGGTAGACGATCTTCGCAGACCCCGACAGGCCTCCAATCCCCGAGCTCTAGACGCCGATACCGTCCACGATCAGCCCCACGATGTCAGAGGCGAGCTGCTGTGGCTCGCGACCGCCGGGCAGCGGATCGCGCCCGGTCCAGGGATCCAGCAAATTGAGCAGAGCCTGCGCGGCGAAGGCCGTGTCCATCTGACGCAGCTCGCCGGACCGGACGCCCTCGTCGAGGATCTGCTGCAGCGGCGCGAAGAAGTGGCGGAAGAACGCGCTGCGGGCCTGACTGTTCTGGTCCACCGTCAGCGCGACGCCGCCCTCCCGCAGGAGCCGCGGCGCGCTGCAGCGGGCACCGATCAGGAACGCGAGTGCCGAGATCAACCGATCGCGCGCGCGGTTTCCACGCCGCGCCGCGGTCTTGAGTCCCGCGCCGTGCTCCTCGAGGACGCTGCACACGGCAGCCGTGAAGAGCGCGCTCTTGTCCGGGAAGTAGTAGTAGACCGTCGGCTTGGTGACCGAGGCGTCGCGCGCGATGTCCTCGAGCGATGCGCCGCGGACCCCGCGCTCGCCCCACAGGCGGTCGGCGGCCTGCAGTACGCGCTCGCGGGTGGACGATCCCGCTGAGCTCCGGCGCTTTTGTTCGGGCACGCCGCCGATTCTACCTACCGGTCAGTAAGCGTCTCCAGCCAAGCGCGTGGCGGAAGTCAAGTCCGCCCGATGCGTGCGAACCTAGCGTCTGTTGAGCGCGCTGCGCGCCTTCTGGTTCGGCGAGGCCGACATCGCGCCGCTCGCGCTGTTCCGCATCCTCTTCGGTCTTCAGCTCTTCAACTGGTTCTGGCAGCTGTTTCCCAACCTGAACGCGTTCTTCACCGACGAGGGCATCCTCCCGCGCCGCGAGCTCATCGAGTCCTATCCCGACCGTCTCTCGCTGCTGATGCTCGTCGGCGAGTGGTGGCAGGTCGCGCTGGTGTGGGTGGTGTCGTGCGCGGTCGCGCTCCTGCTGACCGTCGGGTGGCACACGCGTCTGGCGAGCCTCCTCGCGTTCGTCCTCGTGTCGACCTTCTCGTGGCGCGATCCGCTGATCCTCGACGGCAGCGACTTCGTCTTCCGGATGGTCCCGCTGTGGCTGACGTTCACCAACGCAGGCGATCTCTATTCCGTTGACGCGTTCGTCGCGGGACGGCCCGCCAGCGGACGCGGACCGGCGTTCCCGATCCGCATCCTCGAGCTTCAGGTCGCCTGGATCTTCCTCGCGACTGGGATCGAAAAGCTGGGCGGTCCCACGTGGATCGACGGGACGGCCGCGTACTACGCGCTGCAGCTCGAGCACACCTTCGGGCGGACGTGGGCGCGCCCGGTCGCGATACAGCCGGTGCTTTACGCGCTCATCAGCTGGGGCACGCTGGCCATGGAGCTCGCGTTCTTGCCACTCGCGATGCTTCCGTCGCGCCTCACACGTTTGGCGGCCGCGGCCGGCGCCGCGGTCGTCCAGGTCGGGATCCTCGCGCTCATGAACGTCGGCAACTTTCCCGTGATCATGCTGTCGACGCTCGTGCTCTTCGTACCCGCATCGTGGGTGCGTCGACTCGTGCGAGACGAGGCGATCCACGTCGCGCGCCGAGCGATGCGCCCCTCACGCGTCGCGACCGCCGCGCTCGCCTGCCTCGCCGCCCTAGCGTTCGCGACGGGACTTCCCTGGGAGCTCGACGCGATCCGGCCGAGCGGCGGGCTCGCTTCGCTCCTGCGCCTGGCGTCGGTCGATCAGCGCTGGGACATGTTCTCGCCCGATCCGACCAGGTCCGACGGTTGGATGCTGGCACCGGGGCGCCTGGACGATGGCACGACGCTTGACCTCATCACCGGCGGGCCCGACGACCGTGCCGAGCGATACAGTGACGCGCTCTATACCCGCTGGGTGAAGGTCCAGGAGCGCATCGCAAGCGAAGGCTACGGCGCTTATCGTTTGGAGTACGCGCGCCACTTCTGCCGCACGCGGAACTTTCACCCGCGACCGGGGCGATCGCCGCTCGTGAGCTTCGACCTCTACTACATCGAGCGCACCATCCGCGCCCCGGGGGAAGGACCACCACTCATCAACGAGAAGAAGCTCTGGACGCATCGGTGCTAGAGCGAAATGCTTGATCAGGAGCGTCGGCTCGTCACCGTGCTCTTCGCCGACTTCGCCGGATTCACCGAGCTGGCCGACCAGATGGATCCCGAGGAGCTGCAGATGCTCGTCTCCGGCATCTTCGAGGATCTGGCCGAAGAGGGGGTGCGCCAGGACGGCACGATCGAGAAGTTCATCGGCGACGCCGTGTTCGTCGTCTACGGCGCGCCCGTCGCGCACGAGGACGATCCGCAGCGCGCGCTGCGGACCGCGCTCGGCATGCAGCGAGTGTTCGCCGAGCACGCCAAGCGGGTGAAGAAGGAACGCGGGACCGAGCTGGGCCTGCGTATCGGCATCCATACCGGCATGGTCGTCGCGGGCGCGGTCCGCAGCGTCGCCGAATACGGCGTGATGGGCGACACGGTCAACATCGCCTCGCGCCTGCAGGCGGCCGCGGGTCCGAGCGAGAGCTACGTCACCCAAACGACCTTCCGGCTCACCAATCGCGAGTTCAGCTTCCGCGAGGTCGGTCCCATCGAGCTCAAGGGCAAGGAACGGCCGGTGCTCGCGTACGCGCTCACCGGCGAGCGCACCGAGGTGCGCCCGAGCATCGACGTGGCCGCGCCCCTCGTCGGCCGCTGGATGGAGCTCTCCCGGCTCGACCTCGCCTACCAGTCGGCGCGTCTGGGACGCACGGAAGTCGTTCTCATCGCCGGGGAGCCGGGTATCGGGAAGAGCCGCCTCGCGTCCGAGTTCATCGGTCTCGCGACCGCCTCGGAGGACGAGGCGAAGACCGCCGACGCTCCGCGGGTGATGCGGTGGACCTTCTCGCGCGTGAATCAGCGCAGCTACGCCGGCTTCATCGAGCCACTGCTCGTGGAGCTGCAGATCGACCCGGCCTCGGCCGACCCGATCGCGCCGCTGGGGGAGACGCTGCGCGATCTCGGCTTCGCGAACCCCGACATCGTCGTCCCCACGCTCGCGCAATTCCTGCATCTCCCCGGCGTGAGCGAGCCCGCGAGCGACTCCGACGAATGGAAGCGCTCGATGTACATCGTCGTGTACGACGTCATCGCCGCGCTCGCGCGCCGGCATCCGCTGCTCTACGTCCTCGAGGACCTCCACTTCGCCGACTCGGCCTCGCTCGACCTCCTCTGGTTCCTCGCGTCGCGCGCGTCGCGCGTTCCGATCTTGTTCCTGCTCGCGCAGCGCATCGGCCCCGGCGCGCCGGAGCCGAAGCCGTCGCGCACGAACTTCACGCAGCTCGTGCTCGAGCCACTCTCCGACGAGGAGGCCGCGCGCATCGTCGAAGCGACGTTCGATTGGATCCCGAGCGAGCTCCGCGACCGGATCGTCGCGCGCGCCGGTGGGAACCCGTTCTTCATCGAGGAGTCGCTGCGGTCGCTGGTCGAGTCCGGCGCCGTCGAGCGCGATGCCAGTGGCGAGTGGCACGTGCGCGAGCGTCCGGCCGCGCTCGAGGTCCCCGCGACGCTCCATGCCGTCGTCGCGTCGCGCATCGACCGCCTTCCGCCGACCGCGCGCGAGTGCATCCAGCTCGCCTCGGTCATCGGACAGCGCTTCGGTGACCGCGTCCTGCGCGAGGCCGGGGGCAACCGCATCGCCGATGCGGTCGACCAGCTCATCGCCGCGGACCTGGTGCTCGAGGCAGCGCCGGGCGAGCGTCGCGAGGGCCGCTATCGGTTCAAGCACGCCGTCGTGCAGGAGGTCGCGTACAACACGCTGCTGGTTCGCCGTCGCGTCGAGCTGCATCGCCGCGTCGCGGCCGCGTACGAGACGGTCATCGGCGAGAAGGAGCTGAAGGAGTTCTATCCCGCGCTCGCGCACCACTACCTGCTGGGCGACGTCCCCGATCGCGCGGCGGAGTACTCGTGGAAGGCGGCGCAGCGCGCCACCGCGATCCACGCGTACATCGAGGCGCTGCGCTTCGCGGAGCAGTCGCTCGAGCTGTACGAGAAGCTCGAGCGGACCGAGCAGGCGGTGGACGCGCTCTATCTCATCGCTCGCGTCCGCAGGTATCGCGGCGAGAACGACGCCGCGATGGCCGCGTACGAGCGTGCGCTGTCGCTGCTCGAGGAGCGCGACCCGAAGAGCCGCGCGGTGGCGATCCTCCTCGCGCACATGGCGGAGCTGTGCACGCGCTGGGACGCCAAGCATCCCGACCTCGAGGCGCTGATCGAGCGCGGGCTCGCGATCGTCGGTGAAGAGCGCTCGCGCGAACGCGTCCTCCTCCTCGCGGCGCGCTCGTTCATGCCGCGACGGCGGCCGAAAGCGACCGACGAGGACTGGGAGGCGTCGCTCGCGACCGCCAAGGAGGCGCTCGCGATCGCCGAGGAGCTCGGCCTGCTGCGCGAGCGTTCCCTCTGCCTGGACGCCGTCGGGTTCGCTTATCGCGAGCTGGGCAACTTCCGGGAGGCGTACCTGTCGAACCAGCGCCGACTCCCGATCGCGCGCTCGCTGCAGGACAGCGACGAGCTCATCGACGCGCACACGATGGTCGCGTCGTCCGCGCTCGTGCTCGGCGACCTGATCGAGGCGAAGGAGAACGCCGCCAGCGCGCGCGAGATCGCGATCGAGACGGAGAAGCCGCGCCTCGGCGCGTACGCGCTGCATACCGAGGCGCTCGCGTACCTCGTGGCGGGCGAGTTCGACGGCGCCCGCGGAGCCGTCGCGCGCCGCGAGAGCTTCCCCACGCCGACGAAGTGGGGCTCGACGATCGCGATCGGCATGGCCGCGGCCGCCGCGACCGGATCGCCGGAGGAAAAGGCGCTGCGCGATCAGCTCGTGGAAGCGGAGGCGTCGCCGGCGGAGCTCGGCCTCGCGGACTTCCTCGCCGCCTTCTACGGCCTGCGCGAGAGCGAGAGCGCGTACCACGCGGTCCGCAGCGCCGGATATCCCAAGAGCTTCATCGACGTCGTGCTCATGGGGCCGCTCATGGTGCTCGCCGCCGCGCGCTGGCGGATCGATGACGAGACGTTCGAGGATCGCGTCGCCTCCGCCGTCGAGCGGGCCGGACACGCCCGTGGGCGCGCGCTGCTGGTGCAGGCGCACGGTCTGCGGACGTGGCGCGCCGGCGAGCTCGCCAAGGCCGAGAAGCTGCTCTTCGACGCGGTGCAGGCCTTCGCGACGCTGCGCCTCGACTACGAGCGCGCCGTCGCGCTCGCCGATCACGCGCGCGTGCTGGGGGCTCTTGGACGCGCCGATGCGCAGGCCGAGTGCGACGAAGCGAAGGGGATCGCCGAGCGTCTCGGCGCGACGGCGCTGCGCATCGCGGCGGAGAACATCACGGTACCGGCGTAGCGTTGTCCATCGCCGAGCGCGCGCTCTATCACCAAGGCCACCCGCTGAAGCTCGCGACGGACTCCGCGAGCACGCTGGCGGCCATCCCGTTCCTTTGGAATGGGGACCTCCTCCTGGGCGTGGCCATCGCGCTCCTGCCGCCCGCGATCGTGTCGCTCTGGCTCGTCGCGACGGCTGATCTCGCTCCCATCAGAGACAGTGCTCTCGGCAGGTACTTGCGGCGCCACATGGGGCCGATCCCGCAAGCGATGCGGCTGATCGCCGGCCTGGGGATGCTCGCCGGTGCCTGGACGCACTCCCCGCTCACGATGACCGTCGCGGTCGGCGCGATCGCCGCGATCTGGCTCAACGGCGTGATGGGAAAGACCTAGGAGAGCGACCTTCGCAGTGCGCTGCGCGCCGCGTTGTAGCCGCACATCCCGTGGACGCCTCCGCCCGGTGGCGTGGCCGCCGAGCACAGGTAGATGTCGCGCGCCGGCGTCGCGTACGGGTCGACGCCCCAGGTCGGCCGCAGCATGAGCTGCGTTCCCGAATGCGCGCCGCAGGAGATGTCGCCGCCGGCATCGTTCGCGTTGCGCCGTTCGAGGTCGCGCGTGTTCATCACGCTGCGCGCGAGCACGCGGTCGCGGAATCCGGGCGCGAAGCGCTCGAGCTGTGCCTCGATCCGCTCCGTCATGTCCTCGGTCGAGCCATTCGGCACGTGGCAGTACGCCCACAGCGTGTGCTTCCCGGCGGGCGCGCGGGACGGATCGAACAGGCTCTGCTGCGCGACGAGCACGAAGGGTCGCTCGGGATGCTCGCCGCGCCACACCGCGGCCTCGGACACCGCGACATCCTCGTACGAGCCGCCCAGATGCACCGTGCCCGCGCGCAGGCACTCGCTCGCGCGCCACGGCACCGGACCGTCGAGGGCATAGTCGATCTTGAATACGCCGGGCCCGCGGCGGAAGTGCCGCAGCGCGCGGCGGTACCCGGCGGGAAGCTGATCCGCGGCGATGCTCTCGAGATGCCACGGCGATGTGTCGAACAGATACGCGCCGGCGGTGGGCAGGTCGCTCATGTCCTGGATGCGCTTCCCAGTCGTGATGGTGCCGCCCAGCTCGTGCAGCTTCGCGGCGAGCGTCTCCGAGATGCGGCGCGAGCCCCCGCGCGGCATCGGCCAGCCGACGGCGTGGCCGGTAACGAGGAACACGATCGCGAAGCCGGCCGTGAAGGGATGGCTGAGCGGAAGGAACGAGTGCGCGGCGACGCCGGCGACCAGGGCACGCGCCCGCTCGCCGTGGAGCGATCGAGTCAGGACCCCGGCGGAGAAGAGGGCGCGCAGTCCGAAGCGAGCGAAGAGGAGGGGATCGCGCGGCGCGTGGATCGCCGGTCGCATCACCTCGGCAAAGAGCCGCTCCCAGCGCTCGACGTACGGCGAGACCAGGCGCCGATATGCGTCGCCGTCCGCGCCCAGACCGACCGCCGTGTCCTCGATGGATCGCTCGAGCACGACCGCGGTGCCATCGTCGAGCGGATGCGCGAGCGGCGCCGCTGGGTCGATCCACTCGAGCCCCAGCTCGTCGAGACGCAGCGTGTTGAAGAAGGGCGACGCCTTCGCCATCGGATGGATCGCCGAGCAGACGTCGTGCACGAAACCCGGCAGCGTCAGCTCCGCGGAGCGCGCGCCTCCGCCGATCTCGTCGTTCGCCTCGTAGACGGCGACGCTACGACCGGCTCGCGCGACCTCGATGGCCGCGGCAAGGCCGTTGGGTCCGGCCCCGACGACGACCGCATCAGGCATCGGGGACTAGACGCGATTGGGTTCGGCGAACCGTACGCGCGTCCCTCGGAGTCTTCCTTTCGCCGTCGCCTTCCGATCGATCAGATCGCCAGGCGCGAGGCGAGCCATTGCGCGACAGCCTGCGACGTTGTCGGGCATGGGTCAAGCCATCACGCGCTCGGCTGGAGGTAACGGTCGAACCACTCGCCCGCGCGGCGGACGGAGTCGATCATGTTCTCGCGCGTGCGGAAGCCGTGACCCTCGCCTTCATACACGTGGTAGTAATACGTCTTGCCGCCGGACTTCAGCGCCGCGACGACCTGCTCGGCTTCTGCCAGCGGCACGCGCGGATCGTTCTGGCCCTGCAGGATCAGGAGCGGCGCCCTGATCTTCGCGACGTGCGTGAGCGGCGAGCGGTCGCGATAGAGGTCGGCATCTTTGGCCGGTTCGCCGAACTCGCGCACCAGGTACTCACGGAGATCGCCGCGCGTCGTGTCGTACATGGTCTTCCACGAGACGACGCCGACGACGGAGACGCCGGCGGCCCACCGCTCCGGCGCGAGCGCGAGCGACATGAGCGTCATGTATCCGCCGTAGCTTCCGCCGTACGCGCCGATCCGCTTGGGGTCGGCGATCCCCTCCTTCGCGAGCCAGTCGATGCCCTTGATCACATCCTCGAGGTCCTTCCCGCCCCAATCGCGGCGGTTGAGCTCCTGGAATTCGCGTCCGTATCCGGTCGAGCCGCGGATGTTGGGCGCGAGCACGACGTAGCCGTTGTTCGCGAAGTACTGGCTCGCGCGATCCCACCACCGGTAGTGCTGCGCCGTCGGTCCGCCGTGGATGTGGACGATCGCCGGCGGCGTGCCGTTCCCGCGCACCGCTTCGGCGTGCGGCACGTAGAGCAGCGCCGGGATCTGGCGTCCATCGGCCCCCGGATAGCGGACGTGCACCGGTTCCACGAGAGTGGCGGGGTCGATGGTCGCGGGCAGCGAGCGTGTGAGCGCTTTCGGCGCGACGGCGCGCTCGCGCGTCACGTACACGTCGCAGGGCGCGCGTGCTCCGGTGAAGAGATAGGCGACGAGGTCGCCATCGGGTCCGACCCGTACCGATGAGTGCACGCCGGGCCGGTCGGCCACCGCGTGGTCCGCGTGCGAGGACACGAAGACCCGTCGCACCGACAGCTCGGCGTCCTCGCTATGCGTGTACAGCACGGCGCGCCCATCCGGCCGCCAGCGCGGCTCCGTCTGGTCGAAGATGCTCCGCGTCAGCCACTCGACGCGCGCGACGCGATCGCCGTCGAGGTGCGCGATCGCCGGCTCGTAACGCCCGCGCGTGTTCGTCGTGAACGCGATCGCGCGAGCGTCAGGCGCCCAAGCGCCGTCGAACGACTCGCCCGCCTCGCGGCCGCGCGTGTCGAGGCGCGCCGTCGCGCCGCCGGCCGCGGGCACCAGGAACAGGTCCATGTTCGTGCGGACCTGCTCGCGCCGCGAGGAGAACAGGATGCGCGTGCGGTCGGGCGACCACCGCGGTTGGTTGTCGTCGTACTCGCCCTCGCTCAGGGCGCGCTTTGTGCCGGTCGCCACGTCGACGACGTGGAGCGCGAACTTCTTTCCGCCGGCATTGGCGACATACGCGATCTCCGAGCCATCCGGCGACCAGACGATGTCGCGATGCATGACGTTCGGCTCGTCGGTGAGATTGCGCTCGTGCTCTCCGTCACGGTCGACGAGCCACACATCGAACCGCTCATCGCCGCCGCGGTCGCGGAGGAACGCGATCTGCTTCGCGTCGGGCGACCAGCGAGGCCAGACCGAGCGCTCCTTCGCATCAGTGAGCTGATAGAGACGCTCGCGCTCGACCGGCGCGGCGTAGATCTCGAACGTCCCGCTCCGGTTCCAGGCGAAGGCCACCTCGCTGCCGTCTGGGGAGAGATCGATGCCGCCCCAGATGTAGTCGACATAGGGCGATCCGACGAAGTCCGCTATCGGCACGCGCGCGAAGCGCTCCCCCAGCGCGCGCGGACGGTACGCACCCGCGCCGGGCACGATGTCGGCGGGCGGATTCGCCACGGTCGTCGGAGGGCGCTCGGTGCCGGGCGCGGTCCAGTCCTCGGCGAACGCGCGCGGCCGACCACCCGCGCGCGGCGGCGCCGGAGGCGCCCCGGCACCATCGCTCGACGGCGCCGCACCCGCGGGCAGCGGGCGCTTCGGCCGCTCGAGCAGCTCTCGCGTCGCGCGCGCGACCACGAGCGTGCTGCTGCCCATGCCCGCCTCGCGCGCCGCGGTCTGCTCGCGCGGAACGATCGGATCGTAGTGGTACATCTTGTCCTCGAGGCGTCCGCGGTACGCGCGATCCCAAGGTGGCGGGAGAAGGACGCCAAATTGCTTGCGTGGCTTCGGCAGCTCTCGCTGGAGCTGCATGAGCACATCGCGGCCCGCGTTCCAGACCGGCGGCCTTCGGGATGAGAGGATCACGGAGAAGTCGAGCGCGATGAGCTGCTTCGCGGCTTCGCTCGCGAGATCCAGATCGCCGCAGAAGAGCACCCCGCCCGACTTGCGCACCAGCACGACGGTCGTACCCTCGCCACCGGAGGTCACGCGGATCACGCGCGTGTCCGGCCGCACGACATCTTCGGCCTTGAGGATGAGATCGACACCGCCCTTCACGGCCTTCGCGTCGTCCTCGTGCGCCGCGGTCTGGACGCCCAGCGCTTCCCGGTAGCGCGACGCTTCGGCGGCGCGAGCGGCGTTCGTCGCGAGGAGCAGCGACGCGCGGCCGGTGCCCTGGATCAGACGGAGCGCGCGCTCGCTGAACGGCGGCACGTCGATGAGAAGATTCCCGCGCGCCGCGTCGTAGACGATGTACTGGCGCTCGTTCTCGAGCGGCGCGTACAGCTCGAAGATCCACGACCGGACCTGTTGGATGTCCATCAATGCGGCCCGCCTATCCTACCGAGGCTCGGCAGGACGAGCATTCCGTCGATGCGCACCAGTCCGCGCTCGTCCTCGACCCGCGCGATGGTCCGTCGCAGGCGCTCGTCGTCCCAATCGAAGAGGCGCTTCACCTGCGCGTTCGTCACGCCGCCAGCGAGGTCGAGCAGTCGTCGCAGCAGCGCCGCCATCGCATCGCTCGACGACATGCGCTCCGCGGCGCGCACCGTCTCCGGGTAGCGGCTCACGAAGAGGTCGTACGTGTAGTTGTAATCCTCGCGGTGCTCGCCGACCGCCTTCACGCGCGCGACGTACATGAGACGCTGCAGCTCCTCGATCGCCTTGGCGTAGTCGGCCTTGCCGTCCTGTGAGGAGATGCCGAGCTCCGCGCGCAGGCGTTTGGTCTGCGTTTCGCCGCGCTGCGCGAGGTAGTCGATGACGCGGCGCGCGATGTCGGATAGCCGCCCGGCGCGAACGTCCTCGAGGTGATCGTCCGGCTCTCCCGCGCGACCGAACGTCGCATAGAAGACCGGCAGCATCTTCATGGAGACGAACGTCGGCTTGCGTACGATCAGCTTGCCGTAATACAAGCGCTTCGCCTCCGCCAGCTCGTCCTTCCACTCCCACATCCAGCCCCACTTGCGATCGGTGCTGTTCGTGGAGAGATGGTCGAAGCACGCCGGGATCGGATACGCGAGCTCGGCGGTGAACGCGAAGCAGAACCCGACCGCATCGACCATGCGCACGAGCTGATCGGCGCTGCGGACGCGATGCGCCGCCGCGAGCTTCGCGCGGTGCGTGCCGAGGACGCGCTCGAGCGAGACCGGCGCGCGGCTGCGCGCCGGAACGGTGGGCATCACCGATACTCTGCCCGATGGCGCTGCGGGTGGGCATCGTGGGGATGGGCTTCGGCGCCCGTCAGATCCCCGGCTTTCGCGCCGCGGGCTGGGAAGTCACCGCGATCTGCGCGTCCCGGCCCGAACGTGCCGCCGCGGCCGCGAAAGAGTTCGCCGTCGAAACGGGCGTGACCGACGTGTCGGCGCTGGCTCGACGCGACGACGTGGACCTCGTCTCGATCGCGTCGCCGCCTCACGTGCACCGCGAGCATGTGCTGGCCGCGCTCGCCGCGCGGAAGCACGTCCTGTGCGAGAAGCCCTTCGCCTCCAACGTCCATGAGGCGCGCGAGATGCTCGACGTCGCGGAAAGCGCGCGGGTGGTCCACGCCGTCGACCACGAGTTCCGATACACGTCCGCTCGCGGCAAGGTGAAGGAGCTGCTCGGCGAGCGCGCGATCGGCGACGTCCGACTGGTGCTGATCATGGGCATGACCGGCGGACTCGTCGATCCGAAGCAGGCCCGTCAGGAGTGGTGGCTCCGCCGCGACCGCGCCGGCGGCATCCTGGGAGCGCTCGGCTCCCACTGGATCGATTCGCTCCGCTGGTGGCTCGGCGACATCGCGCGCGTCTCTTGCGAGCTCGGCGTCTCGACACCGTCGCGCCCGACGACCGACGGAGGCATCACCGACGTGACGGCGAACGACACGGCGCAGGTGCTGCTTCGCATGCGCAGCGGCGCGATCGCCACGATCCAGCTGTCGAGCGCGGTCCACCATCCGTCGCGGCGCGTGATCCTGTATGGGAGCGCGGGGACGATCGTCATCGGAGGTGACGGGCGCGTGCTCGTCGCGCGCGGTGGCGGGACGCTAGAGGAGGTCCTTCCGGACGCGCCGCCGGACGAGAGCGGTCGCGCGTTCGCGGAGCTCGCGCGGCGACTGCGCGCGCACATCGAGCAGGGTCCGACCGGCGCGTCCGACGCGCCGCATCCCACGTTCGCGGACGGCCTCGCGGTGCAGGAGGTCCTGGACGCGGCGTATCGCTCCGCCGACATCGGCGGAGCCGTCGCGGTCGCTAGCTGAGGAAGAGCGCCACGACGCCGGCGAGCAAGCCGATCGTCATGGCGCGGGTCGAGCCGCGGTGCAGCGCCGCGAACTCGCGGCGAGCGGGCGCGTCATCGCGCAGGTCGTCCCAGCCCGGAGTCTGCGAGCGGATCGAGCGCGCGACCGGATTTGCCCACGCGCTCGAGTAGAGCGTCGCGCCACAGAGCACCAGCAGGGCGAGCCAGCGCACGATCAAACGCGCTTCCGGAGCGCCGGTGATCTCGAACGCGGTCGCCTTCAGCACGCTCGTCAGCACGAGCACGAAGACGCAGAGGATCGCGAGACCGTCGAAGCGCCCGAGCGCGGCACCGAAGATCGCGCCGGCCTGCCCCCGGGAGGGCACCGCCGCGAAGATCGCGGGCGCGGCGGCTGCCCCGAGGGCAAGCGCGCCGCCGATCAGGAGCGCGAGCGCGAGGTGGTACAGGAACTGGAGAACGTCGAAGTAGAGCGTCTCCACGCGTGCATCATGCCCAGGAAGGAATTTCCGACTGGGATGGTCGGTTTAGAATGACCGCAAGGGAGCTGCGATTTGCCGAGCTATCGCGAGTACTTCTCCGACATCAAGAAGCGCGTCAAGGAAGCGACGCCCCAGCAGGTCGCCGATCTGCTGAAGTCGGGTGACGTCCAGCTCGCGGACGTGCGCGAGAAGAACGAGTGGGACGAGGGTCATCTCCCCGGAGCCGTACACGTCCCGAAGAGCTACCTCGAGCAGTGGGCCGAGGATCGGATCCCCGACAAGGACAAGACGACCGTTCTCTATTGCGCCGGCGGTGTTCGCTCCGCGATGGCCGCGGACACGCTCCGGCAGCTCGGCTACACGAGCGTGATCTCCATGTCCGGTGGATTCAACCGCTGGAAGGATTCCGGCCTCCCCTGGAAGAAGCCCGATTCGTTCACGCCCGAGCAGGCGCAGCGGTACAGCCGCCACCTGCTGATCCCCGAGGTCGGAGAGACCGGCCAGCACGCGCTGCTGCGTAGTAAGGTGCTGCTCATCGGCGCGGGCGGCCTGGGCTCGCCAGCCGCGTACTACCTCGCCGCGGCCGGCGTCGGTACGCTCGGCATCGTCGATTCGGATGTCGTCGACGCGACGAACCTCCAGCGCCAGATCCTGCACTCCACAGATCGGATCGGTGAGCCAAAGACCGATTCAGCGAAGCGCACGCTCGAGGCGCTCAACCCGGACGTGAAGGTGATCGGATACCAGGAGCGCCTGACCAGCGAGAACATCGATCGGATCCTTCCGCAGTACGACGTCGTCGTCGATGGAGCCGACAACTTCCCTACCCGCTATCTGCTCAACGACGCGTCCGTGAAATGGCGCAAGCCCGTCGTGCACGGGAGCATCTACCGCTTCGAGGGTCAGGTCACCGTCTTCAAGCCGCACGAGGGTCCGTGCTATCGGTGCCTCTTCCCCACACCGCCACCGCCCGAGCTCGCGCCGTCGTGCGCGGAAGCCGGCGTCCTCGGTGTGCTGCCCGGCGTCATCGGGACGATCCAGGCCAACGAGGTCATCAAGCTGCTGCTCGGGATCGGCGAACCGCTCATCGGCCGATACCTGCTGTTCGATGCGCTCGAGACCTCGTTCCGCGAGGTGCGGCTGCGTCGCGATCCGCGCTGCCCGGTCTGCGGCGAAGAGCCGACGATCACCGAGTACATCGACTACGAGGGCTTCTGCGCCTCGCCCGCGGAGTGGCAGTCGCAGCACGCGCCGAAGGTGACGACCGCCGCCGACTGAACCGGCGCCGACTGACCCGCCTATCCTCTCATTGATGCGAGGCCTTTCGCTTCTCGCCGCCATTGCCGTGCTCGTCACCGGCTGCACCGCCCCTGGCGCGACCGTCTCTCCGTCGCCCTCGGCGGCGGCCACCGTGGACATCAAGCGCACGAAGCTGGACATCGCGTACAGCGCCATGACGTCTTCCGACGTCCACGCCGTGTCGAGCAAGAAGGTCCTTCAGGGCGCGATCGACGCGCTGAACGCCGAGGCCAAGCGGACCGGAGGCAAGGACGACTTCCCGAAGCTCGACTTCCAGGACGGCAGCGATACGGTCGTCCCAGACTTCAGGAAGTTCGCCGATGCGGCCGCGCAGTTCGCCGCGCGGAACACGCAGATCACACCGGACCGCTTCGCTGACCTCGCGATCGAAGGCATGATCAAAGTGTCGCCCGACTGCCACACCTATTACGTCGACAAGAACGGCAGCGTCCACCGCTCCAAGGCGGAGCAGAGCAGCGGAAGCGCCGCGCGCGTGCCTAGTACCGGAACGCTCCTTGGCGGACCCGACCAGGAAGCCGGACTCACCGGCAGGCTGCTTTCGGATGGGGTCGTGTACATCACGTTCCGCGAATTCGCCGTGACCGGGACGTACAAGATCTTCGACGAGGTCCGCAAGATGATGGAGAAGGGCCTCGCCGCCGGTGGAAAGGCGTGGCTCTTCGATCTGCGCGGTAACGTCGGCGGATTCGACGCGGACACGCTCGCGAGCTTTTTCCTCAACGGCGAGTCGATGCTGAACGTCGTTTACCGGAGCGGGCCCGGCGGCACGACCCACGCGACGACGCAGTTCCGTCTACCCGCGGAATACCAGAAGCCGATCGTGATCATCCTCAACGACCGCGGCGGCTCGGGGCCCGAGGTCTTCGCGGCGGACCTGCGCGAGACCAAGCGCGCGACGATCGTGGGTCAGAAGAGCATCGGCTGCATGGGTTCGACGTCGATCACGAACATGACCGATGGCGCGAAGCTAGCGGTCGTGACGCAGGAGTTCGTTGGCGCGGTCACCGGAACCAAGTACAACAACGCCGGGGTGCCGCCGGACGTTCAAGCAGACGATTTGACTGCGGTGGACAAGGCGATCGAACTTCTGAAGCAAAAGGTCTGACCGTCCTCTGAGTCAGACGGCCGCCCGCTCGCCCGCTCCGATTTACCCCTTGGGTACTGGTACGAGCGTCGCATTCGTACGCACACAGCCCGCAGGCCCGCCAGGTGTGACGGTTTTGGTACCGCTGGTGCCTTGGCGAGCCGCAACGGCGTCGATATGGTCCCTGTAGCAATTACGAGGTCGGGATAGGGAGCACTCAGAGACGTGACGGTGCTTGCGAGACTTGACGCACTTCCCCTCGAAGCCATGGGTCCGGTCCCGGATGTCATCGAGCGCGCCCGTGGAGGCGACCGCGGGGCCTTCGCCGAGCTCTACGACACGCACGTCGAGGCGGTCTACCGCTACGTCCTCTACCGCGTCCGCGAGCCCAGCGACGCTGAGGATCTCACGAGCGACGTCTTCACTCGCGCGTTCGCCAACATCCACCGGTATCGCTGGCAGGGCAAGTCATTCCTCGCATGGCTTTACACGATCGCCCGCAACGCGGTAACGGATCGCCGGCGTCGCACGCGTCCCACCGTCGAGCTCGACAACGCGTATGGCCTCGCGCAAGACGGCCCGACCGCTCACGACCACGCCGTTCGCGGCGAGCAGGTCGATGCGCTGCGTGGCGCGGTGAAGTACCTCACGAGCGAACAGCAGGAGGTCCTGGCCCTGCGCTTTGTCGAGAACATGTCGAGCCGCCAGGTCGCGAACGTCCTTGGTAAGAACGAGGGTGCGATCCGCGCCCTGCAGTTCCGCGCGCTCGGACGGCTCCGCAAGCTGCTCATGGCCGAGGTCGCGTAGCAGCCGAAACCTCGCAGAGTCTCGGCCAATACACTCGATAGATGCGCTTCCGCGCTTTCCCATTGCTGCTGGCCGGGATCTTCCTCGCGTCTGCGTGCAACCTCCTGCCCGCGGATCTCCAGCACGAGCTTCTTCCCTCGCAGACGCAGTACAAGACGGCCGAAGCCGCGTATGTCGTGCTGGTCGAGCGGCACGTCGACAAGCCCAGCTCCAAGCAGCTCATCCCGGGCGGGCTCGACGGCGTCGCGAAATACCTCACCGATAGCAAGATCGCCGCGAACCCGACCGTGGACCGGCCGGATCTGACCGGGAGCGTCTGGTCGGACTTCGCCAAGATGTCGGCATCGCTGGACGCGGTGATCCTGCGCTATCCCGCCGCCGACCGGACGCTGGTCGAGCGCGCCGCAGTGGATGGCATGGCGCGCTCGATGAACGAGTGCCACACCTATTACCTCGATCCCAACCGCGCGAAGGGATTCAACCAGCGACCCGCGCCGGTGTCCGGCATCGGCGTGACCATCAACCAGCCCGAGCCGAATCAGCCGGTCGAGGTGATCGACGTCATCGCAGGCACGCCCGCGGAGCGTGCCGGCGTGAAGAAGGGCGACAAGATCGTCCGCGTCAACGGCGAGGACGTCCTGCAGCTCACGACCGACGAGGTCGCCAACCGCGTCCGCGGTCCGGAGGGAACACCGGTGACGGTCACGTTCCTGCGCGGAACGCAGGAGGTCGAGCTCACCATCACACGCGCTCGCTTCCAGACGCCGTTGTTCACGACCCGGCTACAGGACAACTCGATCGGATACATCCGGATCCCGCAGCTCATCTCCAGCGTCGCGGACGACGTGAGCCAGGCGGCGCGCAAGCTCGAGGACCAAGGCGCGAAGGGCTGGATCCTGGATCTACGCGACGATCCCGGTGGCGAGCTCGGCGTCGCGGTCGACGTCGCCAGTCTCTTCGTCCGGTCGGGGACGCTCGTGTACCAGACCGGCCGCGACGGTCAGCGCACGCCGATCGACGTCAATCCGCGGCGGTTCCTCGGTTCGACGAAGCCGCTGGTCGTCCTCGTGAACAAGAACTCCGCCTCGGGGTCGGAGATCATCGCGGCGGGCGTGCGCGCGAACGGCGCGGGGACCGTCATGGGGACGCAGACCGCGGGATGCGTCGGCTCCGGGCAGCCGCGCGAGCTTCCCGACGGCGGTCTGTTGCTCGTGACGCTGACGAAGATGCAGGACTCCAAGACGGGCGCCGATCTGAACGGGCCGGGCAAGGGCGTCGTGCCCGATCAGATCGTGCAGCCGGCGACGAACGGCGGGTCGGACCCGCAGCTACAGGCCGCGGTCGACTACCTGCGCGCTCACTCCTAGCTTTCGCGCTCGTCGGCGGCTCAGCTTTGTAGGCCGAGCGCGACCAATCCGGCGACCAGGACCCCGACCCCGATGTATTGATTCGGCGCGAGTCGCTCGCCCAGCACCAGGATGGCGAGGATCGCCGGAATGAGCGGATAGGCGCCGCTCCCGGTCATCACGAAGGACGCGTATCCCGACTGGATGCCCAGTGCAAGGAGCACGTTCGCGCCGGTGTCGAGCACGCCGACGGTCGCGACGAGCGCGAGCAGGCGCGGCGGCGCGAGCGGAACGAACGACGTGCGGCGCGCGAGCGCGAACGCGGCGAGCACCAGCACGCTGCAGGCGCGTAGCGCGACGATGATCGCGAGCCCGTCGGTCGCGCGCGTGGCGGCCGCGAAGAGCGCGCCCCAGATGCCGAACCCGACGGTGGCGAGCAGGCCGATGCGCACGCCCAGAGGGAGGGCCCCTTGTCTGGCGAGCGGAGCGCTCGGACGTCCGAGCGTGCGGCGAAGCTCGCGCACGTCGGTCGACGCGACCATCACGCCCGCGAACGTCAGGACGATCGCGGCGGTCTGACCCGCATTCAGCCGCTCGCCGAGGAAGATCACCACGAGGACGACGGTGATCGCCGCGTAGCTCGCGACCACGGGGCTGACGACCGCGATGGGGCCCAGCGCGAACGCCTTGTAGAGCGCCGCAAGGGAGGTCACGCCCACGACGGCAAGCGCGATCGCCCACGGGACGAGCTCCCAGCCCAGCGATGGCCAGCGGCCGATCGCGAGGAGCGCGACCGCATACGCGCCGAGGCCGATCGTCTGCATGCCCAGGGACGTGAGCAGCACGCCGATGCGTCGCGTCGACATGGCCGCCGCGTAGTCGCCGAATCCGAACGCGACGGCCGCGCCGACGCCGTAGAGGAGAGCTTCTATGCCTGCTCAGCGTAGGGGAGACCCCTGCGACCCCCTATACGACCAGCTGGCGCGGGGCGCGAGTGAGGTTGCGCGAGCCGTTCTCGCTGACGACGACGGTGTCCTCGAGGCGCACGCCGCCGATCTCGGGGATGTAGATGCCGGGTTCCACCGTGACGACGTCGCCCACGACGAGTGGCCTTGTTCCGGTGCGCCCCAGGCTGGGCGCCTCGTGGATCTCCAGGCCGAGCCCGTGGCCGGTCGAGTGGATGAAGCCGCGGGGCGCGCCGCCGTTCTTCGAACGCTGCTGCCCCGGCCGGAGCGTGTCGTAGCCCGCGCCCCAGATCACGTCCTCGACCAGCTCGTGCACCTCGCGTCCGGTCACGCCGGCGCGGACCGCCTTGATGCCGACGTCTTGCGCGCGCATCACGACCTTGTACATCTTCACGATCTCGGCCGAGGGCTCCCCTTTCGAAACGGTGCGCGTCATGTCGGCGAAGTACCGCGTCTGCCTGTGCTGCGGGAAGATGTCCATGACGATCGCTTCGCCCACATGCAGTGGCCCCGATCCGAGCATGTGCGGATCCGCGGCCTGCGTGCCCGGCGCGATGATCGCGCCCTCCGACACGCACCCCAGCTCGAGCAGGCGCGACTCGACGATCGCGCGCAGGCGCTCCGCGGTGAACGACGTGCCGTCCAGCTCGAGCGTGCCGTCCTTCTTTGCCGTCGCGCGCCGCAGCGCATCGACGCCCTTGGCCCAGGCGTCCTCGGTCGCGACCTGCGTGGCCTGAAGCGCGTCGATCTCGTCGGGCCGCTTCGCGCGGCGCCGCTCCCGCAGCTCCGGCTCGACGACGAGCTCGATGCCCAGTGCGCGCAGGTTCTCCGCGAGGCCGAGGAAGAAGTAAGGCGGCACACGGACGCGCGAGAGTCCGCGCTGGTCGAGGAAGCGTTTGATGATGGCCGCCGTCAGATCGTCACCCTGGAGTCCACTGGCGACGAGCTCGCGCAGACCGAACTCTTCCATGTTCTGGACCTTCGTGGCGCGCGATTCCTTGCGCGCGCGCCCCTCCTCGAGCGAGCTCGCGACGATGACGATCTCGCCGTCCTGCTCGAGAGCGATGATCGGATCGGGCGCGAGGAAGCGCGTCACGTGGAAGACGTCGGGGAACTTGTACGAGTCCGCGTAGAACAGAAGAGGTAGCGGAGGCTGTAAGCCTTGCTCGGCGGCCATTTCGGCACAATTTACGGGCTTTTTCGAGGTCGCGCTTCCCCGTCCCGGCTTGGGCCCAACCGCCCATCTCTGGCGCTATATCGGTCTGGTGAGGCACCGACAAATGCGCCGCAAAAGCAAGGGCTGCCGACGAGCGCCCTCTACACATCGCTGTCCCGCCCTCACGCGAGGCACAGCTCGTCAGGGGGCGCGAGAGCAAGCTCGGCGTTGAATCGACGCCATAGCCGAATCGCAGCGCGAGCCGTTCTGGGATGTAATCTGGGAGGCCTGCGAGGACAGCGAGGTCCTCGGCCTGAGGGAACCACACCTTCGAAACCTTCCTAAAGAACGCCAAGCGCTACGCCGACTACCTCGAGCACATCGGCATCCCGCAGGCGCGGCCCTTCGAGAAGCAGGTCGTCCGCGCTCCGCGCTACCAGCCCTGTGTCGCCTCGCTGCGTAAGACGGCAACGCGCCGCCGCCCCAAGAAGGCAAGCCGCTCACCCCGAAGCCCCGTCCTTGGACGACGGACGGCGCTCGTTGTTGCGCCGGGACCCGCTCCGGGCCCCGCCCGCGCGAAGCTGTGGCTCACGCCAACGACTGACCTACGACCAGAAATGCGCGAGCGGGGGCTCAGGTGCTTGAGGTGGTCGCGAGAGGCGTCAGAACGGCCAGGGCGGTCGCCAACCAGTGCACCATGAACGAAAAGGGAACGCGTGATGAGGTCTCCGCAGCGCACGCCGCTGGACGTCACGTCGAGGATCAAGACCACCAGCCCATCGATCTCGAGGCCGACGCTGGCCAGCACTCTGTCGGCTATGCGCTTCGAAGCGCTACGACACTGGCGGCGGAACGGTGACCTCGAATCTCCATGGTCCGGGCCAGCGCTCCCGACGTTCGCCGTCCGGCCCCGCGAGGGTCATAGCGATCTCTTCAATGTTGATGCGCAGTGAGCGAGCTGACGGCCGCAGCGGGGGCGTGAACACGTAACTGAACCGCCATTCCTTCCGGCTCCCGCCAGCCATCATGTAATTCGCTTTCGAGTAGGGCCCGAGACTGCCCACTAACGCGCCCCTCGCGCCCCACCAAGAATCGGAGGACGACCGATCTCACCACGCCCCAACGCGATAGCCACGGCATGCGAACGACTCTGCGCTCCGAGCCGTTTGATCGCCTCTGCAATATGAAACCGCACGGTCCGCTCGCTGACACCGACACGGATCGCGATGACCTTGTCCGGGCAGCCGATGGCGTGCAGACGCAAGGCCCGTCGTTGACGGAATGTCAGTACCTTCTGCCTGGACAGAAGTGGCGCCCGGTTCGTTGCGCTCGCCACAAAGGATTCATGTTGAATATTTTGCTTGATCCATCTTGAATGCGTCATTCAGCCGGAGCTAACTTGCGGAACACGGTGCGAGGCGTGGCTGCCTAGCACACAAGCGCTGGCTGATTGCTCACGCCAGATCCAGAGCTGACGAGGGCCTGTGAATCTGGCATCGGCCGAGAGACAGCTCTCTTCGGCCGCGGCGCATCGCGGGGCCGCGGCCGCGATCCCGCTCTTGGCAAGATTGCTACCTGAAGGACCGTGTGAGGCGTCGATCTGAGAGACTGGGCGGAAGCGCAATTCTTTCGGCGCCGAGGCGATGCGTTCTGAACGAACGCGGGGCCGCCGCACCACCCACCGGACTTGCGGCGACCCCGTGACGGAGCCATGAGACGCCAGGCCGATGAGGTGGGCATCCCCCATTCGGGCGAGCCGGAGGATCGCCGAGGTGTCGAGAAGCCCACCCTCAGGCCGGCGTGACCTCTTCCAGTGCCGTCTCGGGCCTGAAACGCAGGGTGGCGACCCGGACACCGACGAGGATGATCGCGCCGCCGACGATCTCGAGCGGCTCGGGACGCTCGCCCAGGATCGTGATCGCTTGCACGAGCGCGAACACCGGGACGAGGTAGCTGACCATCGACGCGAGACCGGCGCCAAAGCGCTGCACGGCCCAGTAGAAGAGCACGAAGCTGATCGTCGTCCCGAAGAGCGCGAGATAGGCGACGTCGAGCCACGCGGCGGCGGACCACGACGGAACGTCGGCGTAGCCGCGCTCGAGCAAGCCGAGCGGCAACAGCATCGCCGTACCGGCGACGGACGCGATCGCGGTCACGCCCAGCGGCGATCCCCCGCGCATCGTGATCGCTCCGAGCAGCACGTACACGCTCCAGCACGCCGCACCGCCGAGCATCAGAAGATCGCCGACCAGCCGTTCCCCACTGAAGGTCAGTCCACTGGCGATCGCGATCACCAGCAGCGCGCCGACGCTCGCGATGCCCAGGCCCGCGATGCGGTTCGCGGTGAGCCGCTCGCCGATGAACGTCGCGAAGACCGCGGTGAGCACGGGATTGATCGTCGGCACGATGAGGGCCCCATCGGATGCCGGTGCGAGCGTGAGGCCGACGAAGACAAGCGCGTTGTAGCCGAGGATGCCGAACGCCGCGGCGAGGACCGCGAGCCAGGGCTTGGCGATGCGCAGCGGCGTTCGCGTCGCGAGAGCGATGAGGATGAGAAGCACGCTGCCGAGAGCGAAGCGCACCGCGGACATCTCGAGTGGTGGGATCACGGCGACCCCGAGCTTGCCGAACGTCCAGCTGCCGCTCCAGCAGAGCGCGACGACCACGTAGACCGCGACGGTGACCAGTGGCGCGTTAGGCCACACGCACGCCCCGTTGGTAGACGGCCCACACGCGCCACAGCGCGCGCGGATCCGAGAGCGGATCGCCGTGGATGAGGACGAGATCCGCGGGCATCCCTTCGTCGATCCGCCCGGCGTGGTCGACGCCGTACAGCGCGCCGCCGTTGCGCGTGGCCGCGGCCAGCGCTTCGTAAGGCTCGAGCCCGGCGTCCACGAGCAGCTCGACCTCCCACGCGAGGTGTCCGGCACGAACCGATCCGCCACCGAAGTCGGACCCGGTCGCGATGCGCACGCCCGCGCGCTTCGCGGCGGCGATCGACGCATACGCGCCCTCCTTGCGCTTCGCGATGCGCGCCCTGCCTTCGGAAGCGGTGAAGCGCTCGATCGTCGTCGTGCGGGCGAACGTCTCCCACGACGCGAACACCGAGAGCGTCGAGACGAGCGTGACGTCGCCGCGCTTCATCGTCCGCGCGATATCGTCGTCGAGCTCCATGCCATGCTCGATCGAGTCGACCCCGGCCTCGGCCGCGACCTTCGCGCCGGCGAGATAGCCGGAATGCGCCGCGACGCGTGCGCCGCGTGCGTGGACCGCCTCGACCGCGGCGCGAACGTCCTCGATCGTGAAAGGCGAGTCCTTCACGCCGCCCGGCGCGTCCATGTAGATCTTCACGAGGTCGGTGCCGAGATCGAGCTGCGCGAGCGCCTTGTCCTTTAGGTCCGGGCCGTCGGACGTCACCCACAGCGATGGATACCCGGTCTTGCCGATCCAGGTGCCCGCCACGCGGATGTACGGGACCCCGCTCCCACCTTTGTGCTCCTCTCGTACGGCGATGGAGAGCGGCACACCGTCAGCCATCGGTGCGCCGACGTCGCGCGCCCACAGGATGCCGGCGTGCGCGAGCCGTCTTGCGTTGTCGCGCGCGACCTGACGGAGGAACGGCGGCGGATCGCCGCCGCGTTCGATCCAGTGGCTGCCGCCCTGAAGTGTGAGATGGCTGTGGCAATCCACCATGGCCGGCACGATCGTCGCGCCACCGGCATCGATCACCTCGGCCCCCTCGACGTCGGCGGAGTCGTTCGGGCGGATCCACGCGATGCGGCCGTCCTCGATCGCGACGCTCACGCCAGGGCGGAGCGACGCGGACGTCCCGTCGGCGAGCGCCGCGTCGCGGAGAACGACGCGCAAGCTAACGAATGACCTCGACGACCGCGGTGTGGCCCGGCGCATGGGCCAGGGCCTCATCCGTTGTCACGAGAGGCACGGCAAGCGCTTCAGCAAGCGCAACGTATGCCCCGTCGAAGGCCGTGACGTTCGCGCGCAGATCCCATATGCGGGGCATGAGGCGCCAGTGCGCGTATCGCCGTATCCGGAGGTCCGCGTGGTCTTCGAGCGCCTCTTCCGCCCGCCGCGCCGGGATCACGCCCCGCAGCACAAGTCGGCGCAGAGCGTGCGCGACCTCGACATCGATGAGGTGGGGCGCGTGGAGCGTCTCGCCAGGCGACTCGATGCGCGCGGCGATCCGCTCGAACGCGCGGGCGCCGAGCAGATAGTCGACCGCGGCGGACGCGTCAAGAACGATCAGGACGCGCCGCGGGCGCGCCGGATCGTCTGAGCAGAAGAGCCCCTGAGCCTTGGCCTTCGCCGCCGTATGCGCTCCGTCAGCTCTTCGAGCGTCGGGAGTTGCGCCAACTCCTGGACCTCCGCGAGCAGGTAGTCAGATAGCGTCGTACCCGACTGGGCTGCGCGGGCCTTCAACGTACGGTGGACGCTCTCCGGTACGTTGCGGATCTGAATCATCTTTGACATGCAGCGCACCATATCACATGCGCTAAGCATGTGAATGCGTAACCGCGTGCGCGCGCTCCACGCCTTCCAAAGCGCGCGATTCCGAACGTCTTCGCGAAGTCGTGCGAGAGCGGCGTGCTCCGCTAATCCTCCGCCGCTTGGCGCCTGAGCATCATCTGGAACGCCTGCTCCCGCGTCGTCAGGTCGATGGGCAAGTTGTAGGTGTTCAGCAACCGGCCGCCACGCCCCGCGCGCGCGAAGTAGCTGGGATCATCGTCGGCCACGGCGTAGAGCTCCCTTATTGGCGGTCGCCTGTAGAGCTCGTCACGTAGGGCTTTGGGGCGCAGCTGATCCAGCGGTACCTCGAGGACTCGTTTCGCGTTCACGACTCCGACACCCATGCCTGCAACGGCCGGTCGTACCGATGCGCATGCGATCTCGACCGCGGACCTGAACGCGTTCTGGATGTTCGCAGTTCCGTGGACCGCCCCGGCGATCCGCTCCGGACCCCAATGTGCGAGCCATAGGGCAGCGATCCCAGCGACCGCGGCGGTCGCCTCTGACGTGCCGCAATGCTGGATCACCTCGGCAGTGCCGTCGACGAAGCCCGCGGCCCACACGTTCTCGCCTGGGGCGGCAGCGAACACGGCGTCGCCTCTGCACGATCCCGCCCAGGGTTCACCGCGGACGTTCGTGGCTGCCACGGCGATCACGGCGGGGTAGCGTGCCGGCCACATCGGCACCTTCAGATAGTTGCCGGCTGCGGCGAGGACGATGATCCCTTCGCGGATGGCCAGATTGATCGCGGCCTCCGCAGCTTCGAAATACAAGCCGCCGAAGCTCATCGATATGACGTGGCATCCCTGGTTCGTGGCGTGCCTGATCGCCCGTGCGAGGTTCACGTCGTACGCGTGCCAGACGCGATCCGCGATCCGAAGCGGTACCAGCCTCGCGCCGGGTGCCACCCCGCTCATCTTGTCGCCACGAGGACCCACGATGATGCTGCCGGTCGTCGTCCCATGGCCGCGGTTCAACCACCGCTCGGCACGCTTGATGTCTTCGATCCGTTCCGTCTCATCGTCATCGTTGTCGAAGAAGTCCCATCCGAGGTCATCTCGGACGGCGCCCTTTAAGGCGAAGTGATCCGTGTATCCGGTGTCCGGGTGGCCGATGAGGATCCCGTCGCCGGGCGCGTATTCGCCCGCGGGGTTGTACCTCTTCGGGTCTTTCGGTGGGATCGCCCAGGCGGCGTCGCAATCGATCGCCTTCAACGACCACGCAGGCTCCGACGCCTGCGGGTCCTTGGGGTTCGTCGCGCTTCCCTGTTTCAGTCGATAGAGGTGATGCGGGACAACGTCACTCGCGAGGTCCTGGACAGCGTCCAGCAATCCCTTGGCGAAGTCAAAGTGCGATGTAGGACCTGGCTGCGACGCCGCGGAGATCGCCCGATAAAAGGGCGCAAGCCGCGGGTCGCGCTCGTCGTCGAACAATGGGGCGAGGCTGCAATCCGCCGGGAGCGCGTGCTCCAGTTCTGCCCGCTCGACGCCAGCCCGAGCGATGATGGTGGCCGTCGTCGACGAGACGCCGACGAGACGCTCGCTGCTCAATCCGTCCAATCCAGCACAACCTTGCCGCACTGACCCGAGCGCACCACCTCGAACGCCTGCGCGAACTCGCCAGCGGGGAAGCGGTGCGTGATCACCGCGGTGACGTCGAGGCCGCTCTGCAGCATGGTGCCCATGCGGTACCAGGTCTCGAACATCTCGCGGCCGTAGATCCCCTTGAGCGTGAGCCCGCGGAAGATCACCTGGTTCCAGTCGATCGGGATCTCCTGGTTCGGTATCCCCAGCAGCGCGACGCGGCCGCCGTTGTTCATGAACGCGAGCATCGACCGAAGCGCGTCGGGGCTGCCGGACATCTCGAGTCCTATGTCAAAGCCCTCGAGCATGCCGAGCTCCTTCATGACGGCGTCGAGCGTCGTGGTGGTGAAATCGACCGCGAGCGTCGCGCCCAGACGCCGGGCGAGCGCGAGGCGGTAATGGTTGCGATCCGTGACGACGACGTACCGGGCACCGACGAACCGGCTGACGGCCGCGGCCATCACGCCGATCGGACCGGCGCCGGTGACGAGGACGTCCTCCGCGGCCAGCTCGAACGAGAGCGCACTGTGGACGGCGTTGCCGAGCGGATCGAGGATCGCCCCGATCTCATCAGGCATCCCCGGCGGCAACACGTACGCATTACCCGCGGGGACCGCGATGTAGTCCGCGAACGCCCCCGGCCGCTGCACGCCAATGCCGACGGTGTTGCGGCAGAGATGGCGGCGGCCGGCGCGGCAGTTCCGGCAGTGGCCGCAGGTCACGTGGCCCTCGACCGCGACGCGCTGGCCGGCGACGTATCCGCTCACCTCGCTGCCGACCTCGACGATGGTGCCCATGAACTCGTGGCCGATGACCAGCGGAACGGGGATCGTCTTCTGCGCCCACGCGTCCCAGTTCCAGATGTGGAGATCCGTCCCGCAGATCGACGCGTAATGGACACGCACGAGGACGTCGTTCGGGCCGATCATCGGACGCGCTACGTCCTCGAGCCAGACCCCCGGCTCGCGCCGGCTCTTGACCAGCGCCCTCACGAGATGACGCCGAGCTCCCGACCGATCTTCGCGAAGGCGGCGATCGCGCGATCGACGTGCTCGGTCGTGTGCGCGGCGGAAAGCTGCACGCGGATGCGCGCCTGGTCACGCGGCACGACCGGGTAAGAAAAGGCGATGACGTAGATGCCCTCCCCCAGGAGCCGGTCGGCCATCGTCGTGGCCAGCTTCGCGTCGCCGAGCATGACGGGCACGATGGGATGCTCCCCCGCCGCGAGGCGAAAGCCGCCCGTGGTCATTCCATCGCGGAAGCGCTTCGTGTTAGCGAAGAGGCGATCGCGCAGGTCGTGCGCCCTCTCGATCAGATCGAGCACCGCGACCGACGTCGCGGCGATGACCGGCGCGAGCGTGTTCGAGAAGAGATAGGGGCGGCTGCGCTGGCGCAGCAGCTCGACGATCTCCCGGCGTCCGCTGGTGTACCCGCCCGAGGCGCCGCCGAGCGCCTTCCCCAGTGTCCCCGTGATGACGTCCATGCGTCCGACGACGCCACGGGCCTCGTGCGAACCGCGTCCGTGCGCGCCCATGAACCCGACCGCATGCGAATCGTCGACCATGACCAGAGCGTTGTGGCGGTCGGCGAGGTCGCAGATCGCGGAGAGATCGGCGACGACGCCGTCCATCGAGAACACGCCGTCGGTCGCGATGAGCTTGAACCGGCACGATGCCGCGTCCGTCAGCTGCCGCTCCAGGTCGGCCATGTCGTTGTTGGCGTAGCGAAAGCGCTTCGCCTTCGAGAGCCGGATGCCGTCGATGATGCTGGCGTGGTTCAGCGCATCGCTGACGACGGCGTCCTCTTCACCGAGCAACGTCTCGAACAGGCCGCCGTTCGCGTCGAAGCACGAGCCGTAGAGGATCGTGTCCTCCGTGCCGAGGAAGCGCGTGAGCCTGTCCTCGAGCTCTTTGTGGATGTCCTGCGTGCCGCAGATGAAGCGGACCGACGACATGCCGTAGCCCCAGCGGTCGAGCGCGGCGTGGGCGGCGGCGACCACCGCGGGGTCGTCCGAAAGGCCGAGATAGTTGTTGGCGCAGAAGTTGATGACCTCGAGATCGGGGCGAACGGCGATCTCGGCCCCCTGTGGGGAGCTGATGATCCGCTCCTTCTTGTAGAGACCGCCCTCGCGGATGGACGCGATCTGGTCGCGGACCGCCTCGAGGAAGCGGCGGTCGGTCACTTCAGATCGAGCACCGAGCGGATCGCGTTGATGAGGTCGATCGGACCGAACGGCTTCATGAGATATGTCGCCGCCCCCGCCTCGCGGCCCGCCGCCACGTCCGAAGCGCGGTCGCGCGCGCTCAGCATCATGACCGGGATCCTGTTCGTCGCCGGGTCGCTCTTGAGCTCGCGGCACACCGCGTAGCCATCGACGCCGGCAGGCGCGTTTTCGAACACCACGTCGAGGATCACGAGATCGGGCGACGACGTCCTCGTGAGCGCGAGCACCGACGTCGCGTCGCCGGTCTCGACGACGCGCCAGCCCTGGCTCGACAGCGTGATGCGGACGAGCTCGCGGAGATGCGGCGAGTCGTCAGCGACGAGGATCGTGAGGATGTGCCACCACCTTCGCGGCTCGGAAGATAGCAGGCCCGCGACTTGCGCCGGATGGCGGCGGCCGTGGCGCTCAGCGGGCGGGGGTCATGACCTCGTCGGCGGCCTCGAACGCACGCGCGCACGCGTCGCGCACGCCGATCGGCGAGCTGTCGGCCTCAGCGGCGATGTCCGTCAGCGCGTCGTAGAGCGGATCCTCACCCGCGCCGGGAACCTCGCTCTCCGATCCATTGCGAAACTGTTCGCGCGCATCGTTCACGAGGCGCACGACACGATCCTGGAAGTCATCGGTCCGCACTTCGTTCCAGAGCGCGACGCGCTCGGCGACTTCACGCACGGACTCGGCGCGTTGCTCGACACTCATCTCGGCACCGCCTCTCGTGCGTACCGGTCGTACATCGCCCGCAGATTCGCGAGCGGCTCCTCGTAGTACCGGTCGGCGGTTACGCCGCCCCAGTCCATTACGACCCTTCGCATTCTTCGGGCCAGCCCGCGGTATCTGGCGAGATTTCGTGCTGCGGGTTTCGGCGTCCCGTCGGCGCGCCAGAGTCCGAAGAACCGTTCGTGTGGCGCGGTGTCGAGCGGAGGAGCGTCCCACAGCTCGGGCGCATAGTCGGCGAAACACCACAGCATCGCCCCGATCGTGCGCGCCTCATAGAGGCCGTCGAGGGCTTCGGCGACGAATGCATCGGCGGAATCCTCTTCGTCCGACGTCCGCGTGGGCATGCCGAACTCCTCGAAGAACACGTCCTTTCCACCGAGGAACCGCGTGACCTCGGCGAGGAACGAGGGCAGCTGCGCGTCGACGGGACTCCGGGCCCAGGGCGCGTACATCGGATACCCGTGCATGCATAGGAAATCGCACGTCGCCGCCGCTTCCGCCGGACCGATACGACGGTCCTGCTCGAGATCCTCCATGTGGAGGCCGATGGTCACGGGGGAGGTCGGATCGACCGACCGGATGGCGTCGGTCATCCGCCAGAGCCACGCACGCCCTTCGTCGCGCGTTGCCGGAATGCACACGTTCGAGTTCTCGTTGCCGAGATCCCACGCCCATAGCGCGGGGTGGCCGCGGAGGGCGCTCGCGGCCTCGCGCGCGAAGAGCACCTGCGCATCGCCGATCGCGGCGTCCGCATACCAGTTCCGCGGCTCGCCCGGAACGACGCGATCGCCGCTCACCAACGGGAACCGCCCCGCCGGCCCGTCCCGGAGCGCCCATTCGGGCAGCCAGTTCGCTCCACTCATGTGACCGGTGAATAGAGTGGGCACCAGAGCGAGACCGTTCGCGGCGGCGATGTCAGCCACGGCGACGAGCCGAGCGAGCGCGAGATCCGTCACGACGGTGGGCGACGGCTGGAAGTCCTCCCACAGCAGGAAGATGCGGACGCAGTCGCAGCCCGCACCGGCGATCGCGGCGAAATCGCGTTCGACCGCGGCCCGGTCGAATAGGTGCCACCAGCGCATCGCCGTCCGCGATGGCCAGTAGTTGATGCCTACGCGGTACTGGGCGTCCACGCTCGGCGCTCCGCCAGCACGCGCTCGTACACGGCGACGTACTCGTCGACCATCCGGTCCCGACTGAACCGGGCCGCACATCGCGCGCGGACCACCCCCCGATCGAGATCGCCGACCCGAGCGACGGCCGCGACCGCCTCGTCGACGTCGTCGACGACGAATCCGGTCACGCCGTCCTCGACGACCTCGGGCACCGCGCCACGCCGCCGCGCGATCACGGGTGTCCCGCAGGCCATCGCTTCGATCATCGAGAGTCCGAATGGCTCTGCGAAGTTGATGAGATGGATGAGCGCATAAGCTCCGCCCAGCAGCTCGTCGCGCTGCCGCGGATCGGCCGGACCGACGTAGCGCACGCGGTCGCCATCGACGTATGGCGCGACCTCGCGCTCGAAGTACTCGCGGTCGTCGACGATCCCGGCGATGACGAGCCTCCGGCCCGCCCGCCGCGCGACATCGATGGCCTCGGCGACGCCTTTGTCCGGATGGATCCGGCCGAGGAAGAGAAGATGCTCGCCCGCTCGATCGCGCGGCGTGAACTCCTCGAGAGCGATGCCGTGGTGGATCGTCGCGATGTAATGCAGGGACGGGTCGCGGTCGGTGTCACTGATGGAAACGTAGTGGACCCGCCCGTCATAGCGCCGATACACCGGCAGGATGCCCTCAGACGAGAAGCCGTGGATGGTCGTCACGACCGGAACGTCGACGACGCCCGTGAACGACAGAGGCAGGAAGTCGTAGTGGTTGTGGACGATGTCGAGGTCCCGGGCGTGCTCGAACGCGTTCGCGATGTGCAGGCACTCCCAGACCTTCGGATCGAGCGATGGGTCCTCCGACAACGGCCGGGGGCAGATGCTTTCGAGCCGTGCCGATGTGATCGAGTCGGCCGTCGCGAACAGCGTGACGTCGGTGCCCCGCTCGACGAGTCCCTCCGTGAGCAGCGACACGACACGCTCCCATGGACCGTAGTGTCGAGGTGGGACCCGCCATGAGATGGGCGCCAGCATACCGACGCGCATGGCCGGACCGGTGCGTGGCATGGCGCCCCCTATGTCGACGTCTTGGTGAGCTCCGCGACCGAACCGCGCCATCCCGCGAGGAACTCGTGGGCATCGAGGACGTCGTCGGTGGTGAGAGGCGCGAGCTCATCCTCGCGCTCCACGACCGCGACGCTCGACTCGCCACATACGGTGCAGGCGAGCCGCACGACGACCGCCTTCTGTTCCGCGGAGATCCCGCGCACGGCGCAGTACGCCAAACGAGCGCCGCAGGCCGGGCAGTCCATGCTCCGGACCCGTTCGAGGATGGCTCCGATCCAGTCCACGAACGCCGACGCTGCACATCTGACGCCACGCCACCCGCCCGCTCGGTCGTGTGCCGAGCATGCGGGCGCACGCGCTACGGCGACGGGTCGTGGGGGAACGCGCCGACGAGCGCGCCGGCGATGCGCGCGTCGGACACAAGCTCGATCCATGTCCGCTCGATCGTTGCATCGTCGTCACGTTCGGTCTCCCCGCGGCGGCTCCGCAGGATGGCGACCGTGCAGGCGCGGATCGAAGGTCCGGCGACCAGCGCGCCGTCGGCCGCCCGCGCCACGCTGACAGCCTTGGGCGATCGCCGGTGCAGCGCGAGGTAGTCGTCCACGTCCTCGGGTGGATCGCCGATCAGCGGTGCGCCGTCCGCAAGGAGCACCGAGACGACGTCGTAGGGCGTCATGGTGTGGTTCGAAACGCCGCGCGCGGACACGTACACGACGTCGTGAAGGCGCAGCGTGATCCTGCCGTTCGCGGCGAGCGCGCCCGCGCGGGCAAGGATGCACGTCGCGACGGTGAGCTCGGTGGCCGGCTGCTCTCGGATGAGCACGCGCCCTAGCGCTGGCCCTCCCCGAAGCGCTTCCGGAGCGCCGCCATCGTTCCGTCGATCGTGCGGTGATGCCCGATGACATACCGGGACATGAAGCGGAAGAACGTGTTGTAGACCTCGCCGTTCTCGGTGATGGTCAGCGCGGCTCCGGTGCGGGTGGGCGCGATCTCGAACGTCCAGGTGCCGCCGAAATCCTTTTCGCCCACGACATGCGTGACCAGGCGGAGCGGCGGCCGTGACTCGACGACCTCGACCTTCGGTGCTCCCTGCGATCGCATGAAGTCGGGATCGTTGACCGCCGCCCACACCTCCTGCGGCGACCGCCCGAAGGTCGCGGTGCGGGTCGCGACATGGGCCACGGGCAGCGAGCGCCCGATGAGGAGGACGGCGACGATAACGATGACCAGCAGCGCGACCACCGCGACGGCGATCTCCATGGCCGACAATCCTCGCATGGAAGCGGTCTGATGCGGATCCTGGTGATCGGCGGGACCGTGTTCGTCGGCCCCGCAGTGGTGCGCGAGCTCGTCGTCTGGGGACACGACGTCGCGGTCTTCCACCGCGGCGAACACGAGATCGCGCTGCCCGACGTCGAGCACATCCACGGCGACCGCGGCCGACTGGGGGAGCACCGCGACGCGATCGCGGCCTTCCGGCCCGACACGGTCGTCGATATGCGCGCGATGACCCAGCGCGACGCTCAAGCCGCCCTCGAGGCGTTGCGCGGGATCGCGCCTCGTATCGTCGCGATCAGCAGCATGGACGTCTATCGCGCGTACGGCCGGCTCCATGGATCCGAGCCCGGTCCGCTCGAGCCGATGCCGCTGACCGAAGACTCGCCGCTGCGCGACCGCCTCTATCCGTATCGCGAACACACGCCGGCGAGCATCGGCCAGCGTCCGCCGTGGCTCGACGACTACGACAAGATCCTCGTCGAGCGGGCCGCCCTCGGCGACGGCGAGATCGTCGGCACGGTCATCCGCTTTCCGATGGTGCACGGCGAGCGCGATGCGCAACGACGCTTCTACTGGTTGTTCAAGCGCCTGGCCGATCGCCGTCCGGCGATCCTCCTCAGCGAGGGCGAGGCCGCGTTCCGCTCGTCGCGCACGTACGTCGACAACGCCGCGCACGCCGTCGCCCTGGCTGCGACCGACGAGCGCGCGGCTGGGCGCACGTACAACGTCGGCGAGCCGGACACGCTCGACACGCTCGCGTGGGCACGCGAGATCGCGGCGCTGACGGGTTGGCGCGGCGAGCTCGTTGTCGTACCGAGCGAGCAGCTGCCGGCTCATCTGCGAGATGCCCGGCCGGACTTCTACGCGCAGCATCTCGTCGCGGATACGTCGCGGATACGCGAGGAGCTCGGCTACGCTGAGGTCGTCTCGCGAACGGAAGGCCTTCGGCGCGCGATCGACTGGTACGCGTCCGAACCACCCGCGGATCGCGCGACCGCCGCGAAGCTCGATTACCCGGCGGAAGATGCGGCCCTTGTCACCATTCGGGCCTCGGCGGTGCATTGATAGAGGAGATGAACGCCGCGGAGGCGATGCGCGCCGGTCAGACCGTGCCGCGTCCCATCCCGCCCGCGTTCGAGGAGCTCTTCCGAAAGGAGTACGGACGCGTGGTGGCGATCGCGCTGCGCATCGTTGGCGACGGCGACGACGCGGAGGACGTCGCACAGGACGTCTTCGTCTCCTTCTATCGGAAGCATCCGGCGGACGCTCCGTACGCCCCATCGTGGCTGCACGCGGCGGCGGCGCACACGGCGCTGAACGTACTGCGATCGCGCTCGCGTCGCGGACGGCGCGAGACCGCGGAGTCCGCGGGTCTCGACCGCGAGCCGATCGATCCGGCGCGCGCGGCGGAGGTCGCTGAGACGCGGGCCGAAGTGCGGGCGGCGCTCGGGCGGATCGACGAGCGGAGCGCGTCGCTGCTGGCCTTGCGTTACGGCGGACTGAGCTACGACGAGATCGCGGCCGCGCTGGGCGTGAAGCGCTCGGGCGTCGGCACATTGCTGCGAAGGGCCGAGGAGGCCTTTCGCAAGGAGGTCAGGTCATGAGCGAAGATCTTCTGCCCGTCCCAGAGGTGCGCGTCGACACGGAGCGGGCACTGTCACGGCTGCGCGCGCGCATCGATGCGGAACGAATCGCGCCGGTCACGCGCGCGCCACGCGCGGCCCGTCGCACGCCGGTGAGCATCTGGGCAAGAGGTCTGGCGGCGGCGGCGACCGTCGCGGTCGTCGCGACCGTCCTCACCGTGAGCGGCGTGGCCGAAACGATCCTCACCATCTTCGAGCCAAAGCAGGTCGTTGCCGTCCCGATCACCATGAACGACGTCAACGGCGCGCCGAGCCTCGCGACGTACGGCACGCTCACCTGGTCGACGCCGCCGAGGCCATTCGACGTCCCCGACCTGCGCACCGCCGCGAGCGAGAGCGGCCTGACGCTCCTGGTCCCGGCAACGCTGCCGCAGAGCGTCGGCGCCGCGCGCTACGGCGTCATGCCGCGCACCACCGCGACGTTCACGTTCAGCGCCGAGAAGACCAAGCAGGCCGCGGCCCAGCAGGGCCGCACGCCGCCGCCGATGCCCGCGAACATCGACGGAAGCAAGCTCTTCATCACCGGCGGTCCCGCCGTCGTGATGGTGTGGGACGACGGGACGCGTCCGACCGCGAACACGAAGGACCCGTTCGCATCGCTGCCGAAGCTGATGGTCGCGCAGGGTAACGGCCCGCTCGTCCAGTCCGATGGCGTCACCGTCGAGCAGCTGCAGTCGTACCTGCTGGCTCAGCCGGGCATCTCGCCGCAGCTCGCCGCGCAGATCCGCGCGATCAAAGATCCCTCGAGCACCCTCCCCATCCCGGTGCCGGTCGACCTTGCCACCTCGAAGAAGATCACGGTGCAGGGCGTGGAAGGCATCTTCATCGGCGATTCCACCGGCCTCGGAAGCGCGCTCATCTGGCAGAAGGGCGGCATCGTCTACGGCGTCGCGGGGACGCTCACCGAAGCGGAGATCCTGGCGGTGGCAAACTCGCTGCGTTGATCGACGCGCCGGCCATCCGGACGCACGACCTCGCGAAGCGCTACGGCGACATCACCGCGCTAGCCGGGCTCACGATGACGATCCCGCGCGGCGACATCTTCGGCTTCCTGGGACCGAACGGGGCCGGAAAGACGACGGCGGTGAAGCTGCTGCTCGGCCTCGTCGCTCCGACCTCGGGCGAAGGAGAGATCCTGGGCGCCTCGATCGGCGACCGCGACTCGCGGCGCCGGATCGGCTATCTGCCGGAGCTCTTCCGCTACCAGTCGTGGCTCACCTCGCGCGAGGTGCTCGCGCTCCACTGCGAGCTCGCGGGCATCGACCGCGCGGCATGGCCGCGCGAGACCGAGGACGCCCTCGCCGTCGTCGGACTCGCTGATCGCGCGACGAGCCGCGTGGGCACCTTCTCCAAAGGGATGCAGCAGCGCCTCGGCCTCGGGGTCGCGCTGCTCGGCGCGCCCGACCTCGTGATCCTCGACGAGCCGACGAGCGCTCTCGATCCGGTCGGCCGCCACGACGTGCGCGAGATCATCCGCGCCCTGGCCGACCGCGGCACCACGGTCTTCCTCAACTCGCACCTGCTCACGGAGGTCGAGCAGGTGTGCCGACGCGTCGCGATCGTCGACCGCGGACGCGTGGTCGCCGAGGGCACCTTGGACGAGCTGCTGGGCGGCGATAGCGTCCGGGTTCGCGCGACGGGGCTCGCGCGAGAACAGCGCGCGGCACTGGCGCGGTTCGGCCAGCTCGACGACGAGGGCGAGTGGCTCGTCGTTCGCGGGATCCGCGCCGAGAGCATCCCCGACCTCGTCGCCGAGATCGTCCGCGCGGGCGGCCGCGTGTACGCCGTCGAGCCGCGGCACGAATCGCTCGAGGATCGATTCCTCACGCTCCTGGGCCAGCGGCATTGACGCTCGCCCTGGCGATCGCGCGGCTTCAGCTGCAGGAGCTGCTGCGTCGGAGGCTCTTCCTCGCGCTGCTGGTGCTGACCGCAGCGGTGATCGCGCTCACGACGTGGGGCTTCTCCCGCATCCCGACCCTCGGCAGCCCCGGCCGGCCGATCAGCACCACGGAGATCGCCGCGGTCGCATCGCAGCTGCTCATCCTCGTGATGTTCATGTTCAGCTTCGTCCTCGCGTTCTCCGCGGTCTTTGCCGGCGCGCCGGCCATCTCGAGCGAAGTCGAATCAGGTATCTCGCTCGCGCTCCTCGCGCGACCGATCACGCGAACCGAGTACGTCGTCGGTAAGTGGCTCGGCCTGGTCGCGACGATCCTCTTTTATGCGATCCCCGCCGCGTCGTTCCAGATGCTCTTCGTGCGGCTGGTGGTGTCTTACACGCCACCTCGTCCCATCGAGTTCTTCGCGTTTGTGATCGGCGAAGCGGTCGTGATCGCGACGCTCGCGCTGCTGCTCTCGACGCGCCTTGCCGGAATGGTCGGCGGCGTCGCCACGCTCATCGCGTGGGGCGCGGCGTGGATGGCCGGCATCGTCGGCGGCGTCGGCGCGTTCTTCGATAACGCGACGCTGACCCACGTGGGCACGGCGTCGAAGCTGTTGCTCCCGACCGACGGTCTCTGGCGTGGGGCGGTGTGGAGCCTCGAGCCGGCGTCGATCATCGCGGGCGCGCGCGCCGCCGGTCCCGCGGCGGCGGGGAATCCGTTCTTCGCGCCGGACGCGCCGCCCACGGCCTATCTGCTCTGGTGCGTGCTGTGGATCGCCGCCGTGCTCGCGCTCGCGGTGTGGAGCTTCTCGCGCCGCGAGGTGTGATCGCCTCTCTCTCTAGTCAGGCACCGAACACGCGTTACTCAGGCACCGAGCACGCGCTCGATGTCGTCGAGGTGCTCCCTGCGATGCTCGGCGCGCGACAGGTTGAACGGGGGCCCTCCTGTCGCCCGGGCCTTCGTCAGCGTCTCATCGCTCAGCACCTTCACCTTGCGGTCCGCGTCCTCCGCGAGCCGAAGCGCGAGCCGCGCCGCGTCGCGCGGCGGCAGGGCAAGACAGAGCGGTTTGGCCGAATCGTTTATCCAGGTCACGTCATCGGGAGTCTCGGCGTCGGTGGTGGCCGGCTCGACGCCGCGTTCCCACGTATCGAGCCAGAAGATCGCCCGCGCGTCCCAGAAGCCGACGTGAGCGAGCACGGCGGCCACGGTCCAACCCGCGGGCATCGGCCGGCTCAAGTCCTTGTCGGTCATCCGCGCGACGAGCGCGCGCAGACGCTCGCGCTCGACGTCATTTGCTGCCTCGTGCGTCCGATCCACCGACATGCGCTCCTCCACTGGGCTTTTGTATTCTGGCCCGCCGATTGCTCGTCACGACGCGCGGGAAAATGACAACCTAGCATTCGTATGGTGAACACGATCAAGATCGTCGGGCTGCTGACCCTGCTGACGCTGCTGCTGATCGCCGCGGCGCGGATCTTCTTCGGGCCGAGTGCCGTGCTCCCCGCGCTCGTCATCTCGATGCTCATGAACTTCGGCGCGTGGTGGTTCAGCGACCGCATCGCGCTCTCATTCGCCGGCGCGAAGCCGGTCAGCGAAGCCGAGGCGCCGGAACTGTATTCGATCGTCCGTCGCGTCGCGTCCACGGCGGGGCTACCGGCACCGCGCGTGTTCATCATCGACCAACCGGCCCCGAACGCGTTCGCGACCGGTCGCGATCCCGAGCACGCCGTCGTCGCGGTGACCCGCGGAATCCTCGACATCGTCACGGAGCGCGAGCTCGCCGGCGTCCTCGCGCACGAGCTCGGCCACGTTCGCAACCGCGACACCTTCGTCATGGCGGTCGTCGCGTCGATCGCCGGCGCGATCAGCTACCTCGCGCAGTTGGCCCAGTGGTCGATGTGGTTCGGCGGCGGCGATCGCGACGACCGCGACTCCGGATCGCTCGGGATGATCGGCATGATCCTCGGGATCATCCTGCTGCCGCTCGCCGCGATGCTGGTACAGCTCGCGATCAGCCGCTCACGCGAATACGGCGCCGACGATCAGGGCGCGGAGATCTCGCACGATCCGCTGGCGCTGGCGTCCGCCTTGCGCAAGCTCGA